>ENA-OWPN01000624-OWPN01000624.1-human-gut-metagenome-genome-assembly--contig:-NODE-624-length-45376-cov-3.282650_pt1 | contig 45376 bp, 53 predicted proteins | sample MGYA00248266_ERZ651850 | MGnify/ENA primary metagenome ERZ651850 (study PRJEB26924, sample SAMEA4378296) | human gut metagenome | biome: human gut; feature: human-associated habitat; material: faeces... | reverse complement strand
AGTGGATGGTTGTTAGAGCGTCCGTAATACCTGTGCCGAATAATGCCTATATCAATGTGCAAAAACTTCAACGGACTTTTGACTGTGACAATATGAATGGTTATGCATGTATGCATCGACAATTGTGTCTAGCAGTCAATAAAAAGTTCTTGCAACAAGAAGGTGTTAAAAACGTCAAGCAGTATGTTAATGAACTGGTAGAGTATTTAAGCGCACAAAAAGGCACAGAGTTAATTAGTATTACTACTAAGGGCATGATTAGTGACATTACTGGTATGAGTGTTAACTGGTATTGGTTAATGACTAAGCATGAAGCTGAGAACTTTAGACAAGCTTTTACTAACTTGAACAGTTCTGATATTCATAAGTCTATGGGTGTGAAAGGTATTGCTGTTCGAGACTGGGGGTTCGCTAATGCAAGCTAATGAAATAGTTGTTTTCCCTGACAAGGAGACTACTGAATACTTCGCACAAGTATTCTCTTCATGTCCTTTTGATGTTGATGTTGAGTCGTTTCATGTAACACTTAACGAGACTATAGATCAATGTATTATTGATCCAAAAAGAGTTTACACAGCGACTTGTGGACTTCTTGGTTACTGGTATGATGAAGGGCTTGGTTGTACAAACTTAATTCTACCGTTAGTTAGTGATGACTTAATTACTAGGATGGCAGAACTAAGAATAACCAATGGTGCTGTATTCCACAGTCAGCCCTTAGCTTTTATGGTCATAAAGAACTATATGCCACCGCTAAGTCGTCACTATAGAACGTTTGTGACATCAATAGCGAATATTTTGTTGGAGTCTCAACAACCATTGGTGTTTACTGGTGAAACTCAAGCCTATAAGGACTATGAGTTTATACCTTACAAGTCTTATTATGACGACGTCTTATATCACTGATAACTGCTATGTGTGTGGTCGACGTTTTATAGATGCTGATCCACCAGGTACAGCAATTAGGGAACTACACCATATTGTACCACGAGCTTTTGGTGGTCTTAATGGTCCCTTAGTTGCGCTTTGTGATACATGCCACAGCAAGGTTCACCGCATTGCTGGGCTATTGCCCAATGACTATAGTAAGCTGTTACTGGGGCTTACTGCGGAGCAACAGCAAAAACTTGCATATTTAGCAAAAGTAGCGTATAATGCAAAACATGCAACCAATGATGACTTAAATAAGTTACTACCAGTATCGTTTAAAATAACTAAGCAGGAGGCGCAGATAGTAGAGCATTTAAAGTCAGTGTTAAACGTAAAATCTAGGTCCGACGTTTACCGAATAGCGGTAACTAGGTTGTACAATTCTCTTACCAAATAAGAGTTAAATATGAAACCCTCAATGATGAAATGTGGTGACTGTCTATTTTTCAAGTCAAACACAAAACCTGGTCATAAAGTTTGTTGTTCTAAGGAAGGAATTAAAGCTTTCGCCCAAGCTAAGATTTGTTTCTTTCCTGACGTAACAAAAATCTCAAATAACATTGAACATTTTGCACTGTTGAGTTCAACGTTTAGTGCTTTTACAGCCAAACAACGAAGGATTCTTTTAGCGTTGTTAGTTCAAGGTGCAAAAGCTAAGAACAAGGAATACCCATTCGGCACGAAAGTTTATTTGACGGCTGATGGGAAAGGTGAATATTTATCTGATTGGCTTAGTGGTTATGTATTAGGCTATCAAAACGATTATGTGATTGTTTGTGGGTCATGTGATCGTAAGACTATAGGTCGATCATACGTTGCTTACTTATATCCTGACTCTATTATTCCTCTTAGCGTGTGGGCTAAGAAGAGAGCGGAGCTAAAAGCTAGTGGTAAAATCAATAATCCTCGTAAAGTTAAACATCGTAGAATTACGTCTATTGAGGGTTATGAACCACCCACAATTGATAATGCGCCTACAGCTTTCAAGAGCAAACAAAAGAAAGTGAAAGCAGACGTATATGATAAGATTAGCAATGTATTGAGTTACTAATTATGAACAGACAAATATGTGAATTGTGCATGGACTATTTGTTTGGGCTAATCACTAAGCAACAATTAAAAAATGCACTAAGTAAACAAGACATAGATCAGTTATTAGCTGATGGGTACTTTATTAAGAACTGTAAGCTTTACGTCTATGGGCTTACAAAAGGTCTTGAATTAGAGTGTGGTATTCAGGACGGGGATAAAAAGGTGTTGAAGCAAATTGCACGCACCTATAATATCAATGGTTGTAGAGCTCTTGACTTAGCTGAATATTCAAAATTAGAGCAAACTGTGGTCAATGTACTTGTACCTTATATAGGTCGGTTTGTTTCTAAGAAAATGATGTTCTTAATTAAAAGCTATGGTTTGTCTAGACATGACTTGCAAGGTGAATTACTTTGTAAGAGTTTGGCTACACTAGCTCGCAAGTATCCATATTATGAATCAACTCTTCATGCAATTAACACAGTGAAGAGCAGCGTGCATAACGCTGGTATTGATTTAATCAATCAATATACCCGTCAAAAGAACCAACGTTTAATTAGGAACAAAGATGGTACTTTTGAACAGCGTAATATTGACTATTCGACGCTAGTAACTGTGGCTGCACCAGAACCATTTGCAATGAGACACCGAGATGAACGTTCGTCTTTGGAATCTCTACAAAAGCGAATGAATAAACGTGGTGCGTTGTTTATAACTCTTGCCAAAGGAGAATACAATAAGCCCTTTAGTGACTACTTAGGGCTGGATAACACTGTAGCTTGTGAGCAAAATTATCGTTCATACCTGAAGAGTATCAAGCAATATTTGAACGTAAATAATAAGCAGGTAGAACAATGGTTTTGTAAACTACGTCCGCATTTAATGTAAATAACAGTGGGTAGTTAATGCTACCCACAGGATACTTTGGAATTTTTGAGGGTTTAAGGGGCAACGGGAATGGGCGTCCGGTTTGCTTTCCAGAGTATCCTGTAAGTAGCATTAGCCAAGGAGTAAATATTATGCATGATTTAATCGCTCACCGTTTTCACGAATTTTCGTATGGTCACCGTGTTGTTGGACAAGGTGGTAAGTGCGAACATTTACATGGTCATAATGGTACAGTAACATTTCATTGTGTTGCTGATTCCCTTGATGACGTTGGTCGTGTTATTGACTTTTCATGTATTAAGACTAGCTTATGCGTTTGGTTAGAGGAACATTGGGACCATCGCTTTTTGGTTTGGGAAAAGGATTTGTGGAAGGACGCACTGCTTGCTTTGGATGATCGAGTAGTGGTTGTTCCGTTTAATCCTACAGCCGAAAACTTAGCTGACTACTTGCTGAATGTTGTTGGTCCCCAGGTACTTCCAGAAGGTGTTAAACTTGCTCGTGTTGATTTTCAGGAAACTAATAAGTGTGGAGCTTCTTTAGTTTTGCCTGATTACTATGGTCGTTCACTGAGCTCTGTGTTTAACCAACTTTCTGCTAAGTAATATGAAGCTAACTCTAGAACAAGCAAAAGCAAAATACATAGAGGCTAAGGAAGCTTACTATGCTGGTCGTCCTATAATGAGCGATCAGAAGTTTGACTCCCTAGAGGATTGGATAGCTAGTAAAGATCCTCAATGGGAGGAATTGTCAAAAACAGGAACTATTGGCAAGAAGGAAGTGGCACTGCCGTTTTTTATGCCTTCATTAAACAAGCTGTATCCTGAAGCCATTGATTCCTGGTTTGACAAGTTTATTAAAAAACAATGGGCTTACATGGCTAAGCTTGATGGTAACAGTGTGTACCTAGAGTATGTCAATGGTAAGCCTAAAAAGTTAATCACTCGTGGTGATGGTACGTATGGTCAGGACATATCTTATTTTTTACCGTACTTACCAATACCGAAAAAGATTGACTATAAAGATCGGTTGTGCTTGCGGTGCGAAGCTATTGTTCGTAAGACAGTATTTGAACAACTGTTTAACACTGACTTTGATAATGCACGTAACATGGTTGCTGGCGTGTTTAACCGTAAAAGCATTGATCCACATATATTGAGCAACATACGGATAGTAGTTTTAGGTGTCTATGACTTGGAACTCATAGGTGGTCTTAACTTAGCGTTCAAGCTTGGCTTTGATACTGTTTATTGTCGTGTTGATAAACCACGTCAACAAGCTGTTCACTTTAATCAAGTCAAGCAAGGACAGTATGAAGCTGACGGTGTAGTGATTTGCGACCCCCATTGGATTTATCACTACGACTCACCAGACAAGCCAAAGCAAAATATTGTTGCTTATAAGGAGAATGTAGAATCAGCTAATTCAACTGTGGTTGATGTCATTTATCAGATCAGTTCTGCTGGTCGTATTATTCCTAAAATAAAGATTCAACCTGTTGCTTTGGCTGGTGCTACAATTGAATATTGTACTAGTCACAATGCACAGTGGATGCTAGATCGTAAATTAGGTATAGGATCAACGGTAACTATAGTTCGATCTGGGGACGTTATTCCTAAGATTGTTGACGTGCTTACACCAGGTAAGATCGTTCTACCGAAGTGTAGCTATAAGATGAATGGTGTCCACTTTGTAGCTCTTGAACGTTCTAAGGAACAAGTGGTTCGTATGTTGACTAAGTTTAGCTCCACATTGGGCATTGAAGAGCTGAAATATAAAACATACAGTGCGCTCTATGACTTAGGTGTAACTAGTTTACATAAGCTATTGACTCTAGCTCACGTAAATAACTTGCAGACACGGTTACAAAGTAAATTTGGTCCCAAGAAGGGACTAATGATTTATAATGCTCTGCAAACCATAGTAAATACTAGATGGCCAATAGCTAAGTTAATGATTGCCTCTTGTGTGTTTAATACAATTGGTGAAAAGCGTCTTAACTCCTTGCAAGAACTAGATTTCGACTTGCTTGAACTTTCAAAATGGAATACAGTAAATATTAAGCAGTCGATAATTAGTCCTGGTATTGGTGAAGCATTAGCTGAACAAATTGCACAAGGTTTAACCGACTTCTCCAAATTTTATGCATTAAATAAAAAGCTAATTGCTAAGCCACTGCCATATAAAAAGCTAGTAGTTAGTGGCAAATTAAGTGGATTGAGAATAGCTTTCACAGGCTATCGATCTAAGGAACAGCAGAGCATAATAGAACAGCAAGGTGGTATAGTGGATTCGTTTACTTCTAAGACGAATGTTTTATTGTATTCACCTACTGGTAAACGCAGTTCTAAAATCGCAAAAGCTGGTTCTAAAGCTCTCACTTGGGAGCAATTTGCTGAACGCTATAAATTGTAACGGTTTGGTGAGTAATACCTCAATGAAGAGTAGGTAAATTCCTCCCCCCCAAAAACGGAAAAAGCTGAAAACTTTGATCTATTACTCACCATTTTTTATAAATCCTTGGCAAGGTGGTGCGTGAGCTCCGCACTTTAATATGAGCTCTAATTTATGCACATTGAATCTGTGCTAACTCCGGAACACGTTGGTCATTGGTGTCCTATTCAGTGTGCATAAATTAACTGACAACTGTCGCCTGTGTAGCAGGATGCGAAAGCAAGGATTACATTTGGAGGCTCTTATTCTAGATGAAAATGGTTGGGGGAAGGCCCAATCGGCGACTGAGCTAACTTGTTGTTCGAAGGAAACTCCAAACTGATTTGCAATAGGTTTGGCTTAATAACGGAGAACGTAAAACTTGGCGGTTGTTGTTAAATCATAGATTGACTTAGTATAAGGTGATTACATTTTGTCTTGTTGCAAAAAGATAGTGAGTTCGATTCTCCTAGTCAGTCTATATAGATATGAGCTTAACCTGTCTGCGGTGCAGATTGGAGCGACTGTGAAGCTATTATACTTTACTAGTAAGTTTATAGCTCTGTGAGGCGAATAAGGGTGCGCGATAATAAGCCTAGTAAAATGCGTGAAATTAAGCTCATATCTATATTTTCATATTGGTTATCCTGAAAATGGAATGAACAGGTTGCCCTGTTTTGTTGAAAACCTAATAGTGGATAATAAGGGTATAAACTATAGTGCGCCTCTAGCTCAATTGGTTAGAGCTCTCGACTCATAATCGAGCGGTTCTGGGATCATGCCCCAGGGGGCGCACCAAGCTTCTTTTTATAGAAGGACTAATTGATGTTTTCTTGGTATTACAAGGAATCGAACAATTTCAGCCAGCACTTTCATCAATTTGGTTTTACCGCACCAAATTATTCATGGTATTAGTCCTTCTATAAAAGTACACTTAGCAGTCTTTGTCAATGATTGCATATTGTTCGATGACTAATAGAACGACTCGTTAGCCTGAACTGGACTAGCTAGCCATTGAGTCAGGCTCAGTCAGAGTCAAAATACTACTCAGGAAGGTGCACCTCTTGTGGTAGAATAATGACCTGCCAAGCGTCGCTAAGTGTATTTTAACCTTGCTAAGGGCATTGGTTTAATTCTTGCTTGTTCATTACTGGTGCCCTTAGCAAGACACTATGATTCACGGTTAACCTTATTTCCGCTGAAATAACAAGTCATAGTGTCAAGATTGTACTATATGGATGGTAAACATATAGTACAAAATTCGTGGGCTTAGTTGACGAACTAGGAAAACCTCCAGGGTAAGTAATAGGTTTGGCGTTAGGATTGCTTACTGTGATTCATTTCTACACTCCTACATGGTATGCTGTGAATCGAACCTGGTGGCGTGGATAAGCATTAAACGCCACATTTTAAGAGCTGTCATCTTTCTCCCAAGCACAATCTCGCAGGTCTCCTGTGCTTGTTGACAGCTCTTAAAATATACGCTGTATTTAATGAGCACCTAGATAAAGTCAACACCGACTGCCAAAAGGACGACTTGCGATTGCCGTCTATGCACCTGCAAAATTTCTGGGTGCTCATTAAATGCAGAGATTCATTATAGGAGGTATTATGGGTCAATTAGAACTAGATACTGGCATGCTTGTGGCGGATCAACAAACGTTTGGTTCAGCTTTAAATACGTTAATGGCTAATCCAGATCGTATTTGTTTTATGCGGTTGCCCCATTGGAAGAAAGACGTTAGGATTTCAATAGCCAACGAAGGTACTAGTCATCCATATTTGATGGTTACCTCTCGATTTGGTACAGTTCCTTGGAATCCAACACAAGTTGAATTGCTTAGTCACGAATGGACAACGGTGGTACAATGAGCAATGTACAAAGAGTTATTCAATATTTGAATGTTGATATAAATAATCAACTTCAACAATGTATTGATAAAAAGCTATCTATAGAGGATTTTATTAAGCTTTATTCTCAACAAAAGGAGCAATATGTTGATCTTGAACGTAAAGCTGAATTAGATTCCACTGTGCAGTTTTTGATTAACCTTGTTTGTACTTTACTTGATAAGGTGCAATCAAAAGAGCAGGCTAGCTCTGATAGCGATGAACTAATTAAGAACCTTGGTTCTAAGATTCAACAGCTTGAGCAAGAAATTGAATCGTGGAAGAACCATTATGAATTGCTGAAAAAGGCAAATGAGTCTAGTCATAATGACTATGAATGGGAACAATTTAAAAAGTGGAAAGATAAACCATATTGGCTTAAATCACCTAGTGATTGGCCTTTTGGACCGACGATTGATTCATTATTTGATAGTATATTGAATCCTCCACAGTATAATCAGACAAACAAGGTGAAATAAATGGACTTTAAACAGGAGCTAATTACCGGGATTAAAGTATCAACGGTGATGGGTATTTTTACGGATCACTGTATTTATGATACACAAAAAATAGACCACGTTGATCCCCAAGATCTTCATGGTATTGCAATGAAAGTGGTTTTGCATTTTTCAGCTCCTGTTGAATTGTCGGTTATTTTAAGTACCGAAGAGTTTGTAAGTCGTAACTTACATGATGCTGATCAAGTAGAACAGTATCTAAGTGAGTTAGCTATTGAGAAAATTAGTCCGTTTCTTGATAGCATAGGTTTGCAGGACTATACGTTTGAGTTTGTCAACACTGGTAATTCGGTGTTGCTACGTATTGAACAGGAGTGTTTAAATGAAGAAAACAATCAAGAAGCTTAATCGTATGTATAAGGATTTACAACCGTATAGTGCTAAAGGTTGTTTCCTTTTAGGAGATCCTATTACACCATGTAAATTTATCTTCTATGGTTTGCCTGTATTTTATGTTCCTAATACAGGCGACTTTGAATTTATACAAAATGATGTTTCTAATAAAGAACTAGATGCATTAATTGATAATTTACATGAGCAAGACTACGAAGATTTTATGGCTATGACTATTATTATTCGTAGTTATGCAAAATCTATTTATAAGTTTATTGAATTCCGTGCTGCCTTTGATTCAATGTTAGAATCTGGTGAATGGAAGTCTAAGAAAGCTTATCGTGTTGCTATGTTTAGGCGTGAACCTTCTTATAATAATGATAATTGTTTAAACGATCATTGGCAGGAAATAATTGATGAAAAATTATCACAATCCCAGAATACAGCAGAAGTATCCGTCGAAGACACAACTGAAAAGATGGAACAAACGGTATCTGAAGAAACTGCATCTGCTTGATTATTGCTGTCCGGTTTGTGAACTAGTCAATAATAATGTTACTAATGACATTGGTATTAGTGAGCAATATTGTGAGCACTTTATACAAACAGTTGAATCTGTAGGTTGTGCAGGTACATACTGTTATGAAGGTGATAATCCACAAACCAGTAATTCCTATTTATGGGTATTTGAACCTTATGATTGGTTTAAGCAACCACCAGAAGTTCAAACTCAAAAACTTGTAGAAGCAGTTAACGGTATAAAAGATAAGGCTTATGCTGGTACTGCTTTTACTAAGTATAGAATAGTTGACGGCTTTTGGGATCGGGTCATTATTGACTGGACAAATATTTAAACTTTAATGGCGAGCAAAACTCGCCATTTTCCTTATATGTTTAAAAAAGAAGTGTTAAAAGCTTTAGTTGACGTTGATGCAACCACTACTGAACTGGCAAACTATATTGGTTGCTCAACTACTACTCTGTATAAATTCCTTAATGGACGTATTATTAACTATCAAAAGTACGTTAATCCCTTACACGAGTTTTTTACTAATCGTGGACTTACCGTTGATTTTAAACCTCATATATGGGCAGTCACTGGTGTAATATACTTAGATGACTTAACGCAGTCCCAGCTATCCTCCCTTGATGTAGAACGTATAAATTAAGCTAAAAAGTGGTGATTTTTCACCACTTTTTGCATATTTGACGAAAATCCTTAATAAAAACAGCTATTTACACGCTATTTTAGGTTGTTTTTACAGTAAATACGTGTTATAATATAAGTAAGAAGTGTTTAAATTAGGAGTGTAAAATGAGAACACCGTTAAAAGTTTTAAATAACTGTCGTAAAAGTTTTTATGGTAAAGCTACTACTGAGCAAAACGGTACGGTTGTTTGTTTATATTCGTACGATACAAAAGTTGCGACTTATGACAAACAAACTGATACCTTATATTTCACAGGTAGCTATAGTCGAACCACAGTTCGACACTTATTAGAGTTTTGCGTTCAACAAGTTCCTTGGTTTGAAACTTGGAGGCTTATGATTGAAGTTAATGAACGTATAAACTCAGCAAGAGAATTTTTTGATCGTGTACAGTCTGTTGATTGCACTAATCATAAATATACTGTAAACGGTCATACTTTTAAATTCTAATTTTTAAGGAGTGTACTTATGTTGAACTTTCAAAAAATTGTGGCTATGTTTGATGAGCTTGTTCCTGCTCAAGGACCTGCCGAAACTGTAGCTGGTGAAATTATTAGAGCGGCTAACCGATTAGTGTACCGTGCGCTCAATGATGGTGATGTCTTTTGGGACGACTATGGTATTGAAACAGTCGGCCCTATCTATGAATATTTCACTGGTTTATCTGACTACGAATTTGAGCGTAATGATCTGTACAGTAAACTGATTACTGTACTTGAAGCTATGCGATTTACTCATTATGACGATAATGAAGAACTGCTTCAAGACTTTATTGATGCTGTAGTTGCATTGGTCGAAGGTTGCCCAACACTTAAAACAATTGCTAATGAAGACGACTGTTTAGCTTGCGGCTATTATGACTTGGCAATTGAGGATTTTGGTGATCCTAATTATGATCCTGATGAGGAAGAGGATTATGATGAAGATGACTATGATCCTGACGATGACGAAGAGTAATTAACTTAAAAGGAGTGTAAAATGAAAATCTATGTCGGCGCTAAAACGGCTTCCGAATATTTATGGAAAGTTGCTCACGATTTGATGGCTGATGAAGAGGTGAAAAAATCACTTGGTAATATTCATCAAAATGTTCGTGAGCGTCTTGATGGGCGTATTCAAAATGAATCGTATCTAAGACGGTTGAGTGAAATAGTACTTGGTAAGGATAAGTTTAGCATTGGCTATATGGCAGTAACCAATCATGCTACTTATTACAGTGACTGCTTGAACAAGATTGTTATTCAATTAACAGGTACTAATGTTTCAAAGGCTATTTCGAGTATTGCACAATTCTCAGGATTTGAACATCAATATATTTACCAGATAGTTACTGGTAAGCGACCTCTAACGGATAAGGTAGCTGAAAGTATTTCCCGAATGACTAATTCGCTTATTCTGTGTTGTTTAAGTTTGTCATCTGTCGAATGTTTTGGTCAAGGAATTAACTTTACGCAGGATACTCAATGGGAATTTGTGTACGATGATTCTGTAAAAGAAGCTATGTTTCAGATTGCATCTACCCAAGTAGATGACGAAGATGATGACTTTTATATTGATGACGAATGTACTGATAATGAACTTGAGCAGGATAAACCACAACAAACAGAGGACGTAAAAGCAATGGAACAACAAATAGCATCGAATCTAGGTACAAGTGAACTTGATTTGTTTGAGAACCTTAGCCCTTCAATGAAAAAACTTGTATTGGATTTTGCACGTAAGAGAGCTAAGTGTGGTACAATGAGCAATGAGCAAATTGTATTGAGCTATTGCATACAGATGTCAGGTGATAAATCCATTCAGGATTTAATACGTACGGTTAGTAAATAACTATAAAAGGGGAGCAATGCTCCCCTTCTTTGTTTAAATTTTATACAATGTAAAACAAAACTTAAGGAAAAACAATGCCGTTTTATGACAATCCTTTGAAATTAGAAATGCGTCGTAAGTTCAATCTTGTTGATGATCAGATTGACTTAGAATACGATATAGTTGATGACTTAAAACCTATTTGGGTTCTTAATAAGAAGGTTCCCTTTAAGTCTGTTCTTAAAGACTTAAAAGATTGGCAAGATCGATATGTCTTCCGTAAGTTCTATTCCAAGTGGGTACGTGGAACTAATTTCTCCTTTATGAAGGCTATTGCTGTTACTAAGCAATACGCATTACGCTATTGCCGTGGTAATGTCGTCTTTAAAGGCGACCTAGTGATGGTGCTAGCTTGCAATAAAACCAGTACGGTTGTGGTTGATCATTATCATCCGCAATATGCAGAAGGTCCTTTCTGCTATAGCCGTGATCGTTCAAAGACTGTGTTTATTGACAACACTGATCCTATTACTTTTGTTCGTAAGTTTGGCGCTGAATTCCAATTCTTCTTTGTTTATCTATAATGGCATTAACCAAGTATCAAAGTCGAATAAACAATGCTACTTGGTTAGATGTTAATCCACAGTTTACTGCTAACTTACAACCAGAACGATTTGCAGACGAGCAATCTGTATTGTATTGCTCGTTTTTTAACTTAATGAATTGTCCTATTGGCTCCCGCGGTCGTATATTTCAACCTGAATATGGTTCTAATTTACTGTGGTTTTTACAGGAGCCAATAGACGAATCCACTGCTCAACAGATGCGAATGAGCGTAATGCAAACTTTTGGTCGTTGGGAACCGCGTATTACTTTGGACTACTCTAATACGTTCTTTGTACCAGATTATAATCTACCTGGTTATAGAGTACGTCTAAGTGGCACGTTTAATATTTCAAAGAAATATACTAGTGTAGATTTTACACTGAAACAAAAATGATTAAACTAAAGATTAATGGTAAGCAATATACCCTACCACAGTTAATCCAGTTCGCAACCACTCATATTTTACCTGCTAACTGTGTGCAGAGTGTTGATTCTGGATTAGACTTGAAAGACTTGGAAACTTTTTTAAAGTTAGGTATTAATGACGCTGGTTCTGATCCTGATTGGATTGACAATATTCTCAGTCCAATAAGTAAGTTTGATGACGAACAACTAGGCTTTGTTGATGCTATTATTAAGTCGCCATATCGAGTTGATCCCCATTATATTATTAAGTGGGCACGCAAACGTAACTATACGTTCTTCCCTGCTGATATGGATGACGCTGAAATCGGTGAGCAGATATTACTTACTATGGATCCCATGAAGAGGACTGTTAGTAAGTACTTTGACTTAGAGAAGTTTATTAGCGAATTAGCTGATATTTATCCTATGTCAATCAGTCACGGTTTTGCAGTCTTTGGACCATCAATTAAGCCGTCTGTAGACTTTTCATTTCTGAAAGAACGGAATCCTCAGCTAAAGATTCAAGTTACTATTGGTACTTACACTTGCATTAACTACTGTGAACAGGATAAGCAAGAACAGTTACACCATTATATCGACTCTAATGAACTTGATTCCTCTGAGTTTACACTAAGAACTAATGCACCATGGTTGGACTTATCTGATTTATCTCTAACTGATTTAACCACGTTAGTTAATGGCTTAAATGAAACGGGATATGGCTGTGATTTGTACATGCTTCATTGCTTATATGATGCATGCAATCACGACATTCGTAAAGTGTTTAAGCTGTTTACAGATGACGTAATGGTGTTTAAGCACAATGGTCCCGCTAGTATCCTTGATTTCTGTTTAGCCGATCAGCCTGTTACTGTCGAAGAACTACTGACCGAAAAATGTGAATTGTTCTTTGACTTAGAGCAAATAGCTATTAACTATAAACAACGGTTTAAAGTATATTCTACAAACTCTATTGGTACGTATTTAATGGTTTAATATGAGTCAGCAATTAATTATTAGTGACTTGTCTGCGGATTTTGAGCAGTTTAGATCAGACTTTGAGCAGTATTTATCACAAAGGAAGTCGTGGAAGGGCAATTTAACTACCATGACTGGGCAGACACTCATTGAATTAGTTGCTGCCTTAGGTGCGTTTGACCAAACCAAAATTAATAGAGCATTTGAGGATGCCTTCGCAGAAACTGCTATTAGTGATGAAGCTATTAGAGCGTGTGCAGTAATGCAGGGTATACGAATGACCCGTAAGTTACCTGCGGAAGTTACCGTAGAGTTAACTGCTCCTCGTGGTACTATTATACCAGTGTACTCTCAATTCTCTTGTGCTGGTTATGGCTTGTTTAACCGAGACGTTATACAGTTTTTAACTGGTGACGATGCTACCTCTACGGTTACTTGCACTTTGTATCAAGGAGATGTTAGAACTGTATCTGTTAATGGTGATGGTTCCAACTTGCAAGCCTGGCTATCTGATGAGGATTCGTTTACCGTATCTGATCAGGATGTATTAGTTTCTATCAATGGTCAGTCTATTCCTGTAAGCTATAGTGGGCTGTGGAATTTCCGCAATCAACCTGCTTGCATGGACTTATCAACATCTGATGGTCGACTGCTAATTCAATTCGGTACTAACCGAATGAACATCACTAGAGAGTCCTCCGATGGTATTGTTGATGACGAATTAGTTGAGGAAGTCACTTACGGTACTGTCCCCTCAATCAATGACTTAGTAACGATTACATATGCTGTTACTGATGGTGAATCAGGTAATAACTATGTGATGAAGGACTCTAAAGTTACGATTGATGGGTTTGCTGAAGTAGATGGTACTGCGGTATCTAATCCTGTATATGGTTCTAATGAAAAGTCAACGTTAACTTATAAGAACAATACAGCGTCCTCCTTCGGTACGTATGGATCGGCAGTTACAAAAAGTCAGTATAGTGCTATAGTTAATACCTATCCTGGTGTTATTGATGCTATTACCCAAGCACAAAGGGAAATTAATCCTGGTAATGTACAATACATGAATGTGATATGGGTAACTGGTGTGACTAATCAACCGTGGGACGAGCAAAAGAAGAAGGAATTTTGCGATTGGTGTCAACAACAATCAATGTATTCTACTCGTTTTGTTTGGGTTGATGCCACTAAGGTAAGTCGTAAGGTGTCCATTCGTTGCTACTGCTATAACTCGGCAGTTCTTTCAGACGTTGTGGACAATGTTAAGGCTGCCATTACCAAATTATTTGAACCACGTCCTGGGATATTAATGACTGACTTTTATAAATCAGACATCATTAATTGTGCGCTCCAAGCTGATTCAAATATAAGCTATGTACTATTAGATGAACCACAGTCTGATTTCATTGTTACTCAACCTAACGCACCCATCCTGGCTTATGAGATTATTAACAGTGGTGGTTCACTAACTGAACAACAATATAACTATTGTGTCACAATGGTGAATCAAGACAATGTTGAATCACTGATGGACAATTGGGTTCATCCTATTGTTGTGGATGCAAACTCTCAAGTCAAGTTAACTTGGTCATCTGACGTGTCTGCTATAAAGTATAGAGTGTATGGACGTACCACTACAGGTATGGGGTTGATTGCGGAACTTAATAATGATGTTCTAACTTATACAGATAATGGTTCTACTACTCCTGACACAGGTAAGTATAATAAGTATCAACTAATCAACATTAAGTATAATGCACTCAATGTACTTGATGAACTGACGGTTAATGCTTACTATGCTGAACGTCAACAGCGTATAGACAATAGTTTACCTTATAGGTCGGTAGTATGATTTATCAACAGAACATACCTGATCGTAAGACAGCTAAACGGGAAGGCATACGAATGGCTCGCTCCATTGTATTGCCTCCATACTTAGCAAATAATTCGTTCTTTGTTGACTGGCTTGACTGTATGGATCAGCTTTTTGAGACTACAGTTGATGATAAAATCGAAGTCATCAAAAACATTCGTAACATGTGGGTAACTAATCCACAGCTTGAGCAAAAAGTACAGGCTCAAGAAATGATTAAACAAACTGATTGGTCAGTACCTGAGCAGTCTATTGTGTTGAAACAGCTCAACATGTTAGGCTTGCAGTTATCAACACCAACAGTTATGTTTGATGAATATTCGTTCATGAACTTTTGTCGTTTTCTCGGCTATTATTGGTTACAGAAAGGTACGCATACGTTCATGGACTTCGTTAATTTCTGCACAGGTACTCAGTTTGTCATTAAGAACTGCTGGACTCAAGACTACGTTAACTTCTATGCGGAAGGGTCAGAAGAAATTGGTACACCTATATGGGAAGGTGGTACGTGGTATCCAACTACTCATGTAGTATTCCAATCTATAAATCCAACAACGACTGATGTTAATATGTTGGGTCAGCTATTTTACGAAATAGCTAACTATAACTTAGTTCTGTATTCAATTGACTCTATCTATAACTTGCCAATTACTAATGATCCATCTGACGGTACCGGTGGGCAATTGTTAATTAGTACTGGTTTATGCTACCACTTAGAGTATAATTTGTACAGTGATGGATACGAAGTACCTACCGCTACTTTTGGTTTTGAAGGACAGTTCCTTGAAAATCTTGACCAATCTCACTTCTATACGGATATGTGGGATGGTGACACAATGCAAGATGTTAATGACGAGCAAAAGATCACGCATATCATTAGTATATTAGAAAAGATTAGGCAAGCACTTTACAAGCTTGGTCATCATTAAGCCGTAAATAATATTATATTAATATTTTTACTAAGCATAAATGAATATTTCAATTACTAATGAATGTAATAGACGGTGTCAATATTGTTTTCAACGAGATTAGTACTTGCCTAAAAAGGGTGAATGATAAGTCATTGGTAAAAGAGATGACTGTTAAGCAATTTGAACAGGTCATTATGTGGTATATGAAGTCTTATACAGTAAGACATGATGATATTAGATTGCTTGGTGGCGAACCTCTTTTACATTCTAATCTTGATGCATTAATGATTATCGTTTTATCTGCCTATTGGTGGTATGGATATAAGGTTAAAAATGTTTAAAAAGACTTTATGCTTAAGAATTTGGGGGGGGGGAAGATCAAAGTAATAGTATTTATATAATTACCGCAGAAACCTCCGGAATGTATGATGGCTATGGAAGAGAGCCCGCTTTATCAGATTTTGGCGCTATTGATCATGATGATTTGATTATTAATAATAAAGAATATAAAGTTCTTGGACTTTTTGGAGCAATTGAGCCTGATACTCAATCTCTTTTTTGTGTTAATGATTATATTGACTATGAAAAATATCCAGTATATATTGCAAGACAAGACATAGATGTAGTTTACACTATAAACAGAGTTTACGCTGATTTAATACAAAATGCTGGTTATATTGTTTATTTGTTAAAACCGTATGGGGCTATTTTTTCATATGACGATTATACACCTGGAGAGCAATACAAAGTTTGGATAGGCACAACAGAGCCTAATTGGAATTAATTACGCAAGATGAGCCTTAGAGAGGGTTCATGTTTAATAAAGATTTAATGAGTAAGGGGGGGAATTAATTTTGACTACACGCATTTAATTACAGTTGGTCACTATTCTACTTTGGGTGTTAATACTTATGGCTATTCTGCCCCTGGACAGTCATATACCATAGGTTCAATTACGCAGGAAAATATTTATCCTGGTGACCAAATTACTTTAAACGCTTTATACTATAATACTAAAGTTACAAAATCAGTAGTTTTACTGACTATCAATAGTAGTGAATGGTATATAGGACGTCAAGGATTTAAAACTATCACACCGTCTATGCTTGATGAAAACGGTGATACTTCTGAAGTAATTATTTTTTCAGAATCTGATTTAAACAAAACAATACCAGTATGGATAGCTAGTGTTCCTCCACCTTGGGATTAATATGCTAAATATAAATGATTTATATTTTCAGCAATCACTAAAGCACGCTTTAGATTGTTATGACTATTATTTTGCAGGCTCAATTAGTTATCATAACGGTTACAGTTTAGGCGGTTTTGCTTTTATTCCATCATCATATAAATGCTATTTTTGTCTTGCTTATGGTCGTGGTAGATGGATCACTAAAGAGCTCTTTAGTCAATATTTAGCATATCCATTTACTCAGTTAAATGCATTAATTCTGAGTGCCAATATTCATAAATCAAATATCAAAAGTTTGCGACTATGTCTCAGATTTGGATTTCGAGTAGTTGAAGAAACTGATAATTGGGTGTCACTAATGCTATCTAGAAAAGATTGGACATAAGATAAAAGGGAGTATTTTATACTCCCTTTTTAACTATTCATTAATGGCGTTCAGTATATCCCCAATATGGAATCTCAGTAGAGATTGCGATTTTATGTATTGTGCCATCAGCGTATAAATCTGGATGCTCTTCAATATACATACCTACACTGTACATATTTGCATATGTTGAATTAGCGGCATAGCAATGAACATATAGTCTATCATTATAATCACCAGGAGTTGCTAAATATGTTGCATCCTTATAAACTTGCATTTCAATTTCGTTGTTTTTGTTTGGACAATAAGTTTCTAAATGACTTAAGTCTATATTTTCTAAACGATGATCTGTTAAGCGTGCGATAGTAATAATATCTAAATATGTAACGTATGCTTGTTCTGGTACTAAATCTGTAAAGTATATATAACTATGCTCATTTCCACCTTGATCTACGCCATAATAAACCCTATTAATTGTATACTGTTGACTGTTAGCTACAAATGAATAATTACAGTTGAAGTTACGTTCTGCGTCAAAGTCTTCATGATCTGGGTTAGCATTATAGACAGTCAGATCAAACCAATTCATTAGTGCTGGTGTTCCTTCTCCCAAGTTCTTAAGCATTAAATCTTTATTCATATTTTAACCTGCATCAAAACAATCTGCTCTAATTTCGCTACTAACTGGCTTAACTTTTTCAGCCTCGTCTAAAATATCTTTGTCAGCCTCGATTTCAAATGTAGGTCTAAATGATCCATCACCATCAGCGAAGCAAGCAACCCAGCTACTATGTCCAATCTTACCGTTGTATTCCATTGTTTTTAACATAGCAATAAACTCTGGTAAAAAGTGTTTAGTTGCTTTCATTTTGATTACTACTTCACAATCAGTAGTAAACCATTCCATGCTATTACGATCAGCCATTGGATTCCTTCCTTTTTAGTTAATCATATACAGTATTTACTATTTTTTAACTACCCCATATTATTTGTTTAGTATTTCCTATATCTAGTGAAGGCTTTACGTTATGCCTATTTATTGAGACTTAGGTTAAAATTCAGGCGGTGTCCAACCGATATAGACGGGAATTGTTTTGCCAATATCAGCCTCGCCTAATATGTGCTCTGTTGTTCTAAACCTTTTACTAGTGTCTGTATAGGGCATCTCAAAAGACTGTTTTGTGTCATACCTACCAAAGTAAATTGTGCCTTGGCTTAAACCAGAGATGATAATATTGCTGTATGCTTTTGCAGTGCTTGAGCCATATACGGCGCCAGTAACTCTCGTAATAGTCTTTTCTTCAAAAGTATTAGGGGATAGGTCACCATAAGACCCGCTGAGATAGCCAACGGGGGTGGCGTCAGCTTCGTTAACTGGACCTCTTCCAACCGTTAACCTATACTGTCCTACCCCCCCCCCACCATTAGAGCTGAGCAATAAAGTTTTCATAATCCTTCTTACTGACCTTTAAAATCGTTGTGCCGTTGGTATGCTTGACCACCTTAACTCCAAAGCGTTGCGATAGCCGAAGTGTACGGATGTTCTCATCTCTGACTGACATAATAAGCTCCCATGCGTGGAGCTTTTCAAACGGATAGCGGAAAAAGTGAGGAATTAGTCCACGATCAATCCACTTGCCGTGACCGTAGGCTAAAATCATAAACTGTCTTTTTTGCTGTTCAACAAAAGCAAAACCGCCCATAGCGCCATCTTTGTGATAGCTAACTGAATGGGCAATTTCCATGTCGAAAAACCGAATGGCCTTTCTGCATTCCATAATAAATAAAGGATCATCATATGAAATGTATTTTGGATCGAGTGAACGCATAGTTTAAAAAGTCTTTTTGTATGTTTAATCTTTTAGTTGTTTTCTAAAATTTTAATGAATTGTTTTCGAGTAGTTTCTAAACGGCTTAAGAATATATTCTTAAGCCGATCATCTATTAAATATACAATATAAAAGGAATAAAGCACTCCTTTTGTGTTGTGTTATTTTATTAAATTTAAGATTAAACTATTGATCAATGGTAATTTTATTGTGTTACAACTTGGATCAGAAAAACTTGAAGGAGCGGCAACTCCTTCGGATTAAGTGCTAACTTAATTGAGGACTAACGGTATTATTAACGATCTCAATAATCAAGTTTAGTTGTATATTCATAAATTTATTCCAAATTTAAGGATAATGCGCTCTGAGTTGATCTAGGCTATAACAAATGATAATGGGTGGGATCTTAATGATTCCCACCCATTATCTTTTTTAAAATCAAATAGTCATAGATTTATAGCTCCATGACGTAGTAACTCGATAGTTTATGTATCGCTTTTAAATAAGGTCATATCCTATATAAAATGGTATGGTTTTACCTACATCCTCTTTAGTAAAATAGCTACTTCCTACGTCACAGTGTCGATACCCGCCATTAGAGTTGATATAAGCAGAATGGGTTAGTGTACCTTTTATATATTTATCTAATCTTATCATTAGTAAGTACGGCTCAAAATAATCACTTGATTTCGTGCCTCCAGAAACATAAAACCTAGTAGTAGTTTCATTAGTTAAGCTATAAATATTAAAAAAGTCAATAGTAATAGCTCCACTATTTCGCAAAGTAACATTATATTTAGTATTGATCATATTCGAGTTATATTGATCACGCCAATATCCTACGTATCCATCGTCGTTAATTCCTGGAGTTATATAACAGTTTGCATAGTTTAATAAACTATCGCTATTATTACATAAAATAATTTCTTTCATAAATTTTATACCTATAATATCAATAATAATTTAATTATTATTGACAGGAATTTTTAACAATTTAATAGTATGAGAAGACCTCAAAGGAATACTTATTCTATGGGGATAAAGAATAGCTGGTGGAAGACTAGTGCTGGAGTTAGACAAAGGGAAAACGGTAAATGTTTTTTCTGCGGCGCTCCTGCCACTGAAGTCCATCATATTATTCCCCTATCGAGAGGTGGCACTAATTCGCCATTAAATATGGTACTAGTTTGTCACCGTTGTCATGAACTTAGACATAGGCACTTACGTCGCAAATGACCTTTGATTCATTTATCCAGGATTTTCTACAGTTAAATCCTCATCCTACAAAAGAACAAGCGGAATGGTTAGCGTTTAGTCTGGGCATTTCTGATCTAGACAAACCTGACTTTATTGAACACACTCTTGAAGCTAGCGTCAGACGCAGGTCCAAAGTGTGTGCATTAACTGAAGCTGAACGTGTGCTGATTAATGACTATGATCCTGCACTAACTGAAACGGATAATTTGTTAATTAATGATGGTGATAATTTGAACGATGAGCTTGACTTAGGAAATCAAAGAGAATTAGGTCAAGACGGTGTAGTTGATCAAGAGTCATCCATTGAAGCTTTTTTATATCATAACGAACGACTATGAATTTTGTATTAGCTGATTACGCTCCATCAACCCAGCGAAAAGACAAGTTTAAGCTGGACATGAGAGTAACTAAAGGTCAGGCTAAACAAATGGAATCAAATCCGTTCTTTAGCTTGTACTTAAATAAATATGGGAAGATAGTAATGCCTGTCTTCCTTTTGTCAAAAATCTTTAATGCTATGGTTCCTCGGTTGGCTAAGTATAAGCTTATTCGACAAGCAGATCAAGCCAAGCTCTGGGGTAAAAGCACGGCTGCTACCCTTACCATAGAAAAACAATCCGATGGTTTTGTGCTACAATGGACGCTCAATGAAGTAACCAAGCTACAGCCATTTTTAAGATTGTTGTACCAGATTTCTGACAATGAGTTTTTAACAAAAACAGATGAGCTTGGTAACCAAATTCCACCGCTCGATGCTGAAGTTAAGCGCATACTTGACATAAATTACAGCGCAGGTTTGGCTGGTACTAAACTAAGACTTGATACTGATGCAATCGCTCGCTTTATGACTAAGGACGTTGAAAAACTGTCCTTCTCTTGCATTAGAGAGCTTGTTATTGAGATAGATCAATTGTACGGTATTACTACTCGCATAACAGCCTTTATGACTGCTAAGGAAGCAGAACTGTTGACTCGCTTGCAGTATTTGGCTATTCGTAATATCGACATCTTCCCTATCGTTTTGCATTGGTTAGCTAGTGGCTACGCTAAAGGACCTACGACCAGTGTTAGCCTAAGTCGAGTATCTGCGAATATTGATCCTCAATCAATTCGTTATGCTAAGACTAATGAGCATAATTTGTGCTTGAACCAAGATGGACAAATTTGGTATATTCCGCGGGAAGTTAACAAGAGCCGTGACTATGAATCCTTGTACACTCGCTATTGTACATCTGATAATCCAGACAATAAGAAATTTGGCTTAATGGTTCGTGGTGAAGGCGAAGCCAAAACCAAGTTACCAGCTAATATGCCAATTTTGGTTGATTGGACTAATGCGAAGTTTAGCTATTCTACTGGTATGGGTGGTCAAGCCATTCTCGACTTATCCCGATGCAGACCCCTAACAGCTACTCACGTTCGTAATGTATTCCGTCGGTTGCCCCTCGATCCACAATTAATTAGCACGTGGTATAAGTATGCTGAGTACCTTGGTGTACCCCGCTCTGAATTACTGACTAAGATTGGTGATCCGGCTGCATCATATTCCGTAATGGATATGATTTTCGCTGCCAGTAGAGGCTTGCCTGAAGGTGAATTTTTGTCCTTCTATGAACTACTTGGTGACGACGAATTTAAACCTGCGGTAGACATACTGACTAAGATAGCTAGTGTGCTAGAGCAGAAGAGTGAACAGTTTATGAATCAATATTCTGTTTTCACTTGGGTTAACACGTTAGGCCTGCTTAAGAGTATTGCAGTTTATGCTCCTGATTGGGCTAAGTACTCTGAAGAGGATCAAGCTAATCGTTCAGCGTCCATAAATCAAGCAATAACTCCTGGGTGGCAATTACCATCAGTTCCGTTCTTTAATAATGCACCTGGTCTAATGCCTCATCAAGTTCGTGTAATGAACATGATGAAGGACGACCCGAAATTCTGCTTGCTTCCTGTAGCCGCGGGGGGTGGAAAGTGTCTGTGTGGTGATACCTTTGTTTATACCGATAATGGTTTGATGCAATTGGAACAGCTTTTTGATAATTACCAGGGAAAACCAAGTAAGGTTCAAAAAGGTTTTTATCGGTTGAACAAGCCTTTGTCAGTTATTTCCTCTGAAGGTAACTTTGAACAGGTTCAGTACTTATACACCTGTACCAAACCTATTAGTAGTGTTACCTTAACTGACGGTACAATTCATCGTGGTTTAGGTAAACATAGGTTCTATACACAAAACGGGTGGAAGAAACTTCGTGATTTAACACCTGATGATTATATATTGCAACAACCAAATCATCAGTTTGTAACTCACAGCTATGTGTTTGCTAATCGTAGAGATTATATTGCAGAAGCTCATGACGCTTATTCCGTAAATCATCAACAACGTAGATATAGCGTGCAGAATACTGTTATACCTACAAAAATGACTAAGGCGTTGGCTTTCGTACTTGGTGCTCTTGTAGCTGAAGGTGGTACACAGCATACCTTCTGCAATAAAGACTCTGATTTTATTCGCAAATATAAGAAAGCTTTTACCAAGGTTTTCGGTGTTGAGCCTTTACAAAGTTCTGACTCAAAAGGACTAACTTATTTTAAGTTACCTAATGTTGCTATTAAGCTATTTCTTGATGACGTTTTAGGCTATAAGACTAAATCATGGACTCGCTTTGTCCCTGCTTGTGTTTTGCAGTCGAAGAAACAACATTGGGCGTTGTTCCTTCGTGCATACTTTGAAGGTGATGGTGAAATAAGTGGTATTGATAGAGTCGACACAACTAAACAACACGATGGTCGTATTCACTGCTATAGTACGAGTAAGAAGTTAGCTACTCAAGTTTTTGAAATGCTTAAATGCTTAGGGTTCAGACCTACATTTATGGCTAATACAAAAGCTAAGACGAAGCAATGGGTGTCTTCCTTCGATAATAAAGTTCACCAAAATTATATTGTTAAGTTGCCAGTAGCTGACAACAAGAAGTTCTACAACGAAATTGGTTTTGCTTCTACTCGAAAGAATAAATTCCTAGAGTGTGAAGCCCTTAATGATAGAGTTTCTTTAAATAACCAAAACTCTAATATGACTACACAAGGCTGGTTTAACCAGGTACCGGCTGAACAAGAAGTTTCTGAGTTTATAGAACTGTTGGAAGAGAACTTAGATAAGTCTCAATTTAGATCACCTAATGGTAGAGCTACGTACCCAGTATATGTCAAGCAAGCCTTCGTTGATAACGGTTTGAAGCAAGTAGCATTTAAAGGACAAAATCGTTATCAATTAAATCAATTATTGACTTTAGTTGAAGTTGATTCAAGAGTAAGCAATGCTGTTGACAACAACGAACGCTTGACTCAACTATACAACAGAATAAAATATCTATATGATCACAACTGGTGTCGTGTAGTTGAAGTTAAACACAATATTGGTGAAGAGCAGGTTTATGACTTGTCATTGCCCACAACCCATGCTTGGGTTGCTAATGGGTATTTGAGCCATAATACTATTTGTGCGATTATGGACATATTGAAGCAGTATTCACAAGGCAAGAACGCTCCTTATATGGTTCTTTGTCCAAACATGCTAGTTAGTCAATATGTTCAAGAAGTTGCGTTCTTTACCAAGGGTCGGTTAAACGCTATTCCTATTACGACTGCTGTGGTTCGTCGTAATGGACTTGATCGTTTGCAAAAGATATTTGATGCGGCGCCTCGTAATACTGTAGTCATTGTGTCATACAATGCTATTGTTTATAACAGCCACAAGATCGCTTATGGTACGAACACAGTTACGAGATTCCCAATTGTTGAGTTCCTACGGCAATTCCAATTCGGTTATGCTTTGTGTGACGAATCTCACCAATTAAAGAGTGAAAAGTCTATTAAAGCAAGAGCAGTTAATATCCTGTTGTCGGATATTCCGATGATTCGACTTGCTAGTGGCACGTTAGCTTATAACCGAATTAACGATATTGTGGGTCAAGCTTCAATTATGGACCCATCGTTGTTCGGTACGCAAGCTGACTTTGAAAATACGTATGGCAAGTTTGTTAAAGGCAAATATGCTGGACTTAAACATGGCATGGAAGCAGTAATTAACAGTCGTCTAAAAGACGATATGGTTATTGCTGGTGCTCAACGTAAAGAATGGGCTGCCTTGTTACCACAAACTGAAACCAATTACCATATGGTAAATCTTTCGCTACAAGAGCAAGAGATTTATCAGAAAGTACTTGATATTGCTAGTGAACACTTAGAGGATACTCCAGAGCTTAAAAAGGCTATGGAAGAACTCGAAAAGTTAAAAGCACAGCAAAAGGTTGAGTTTTCACAGGAACGTCAGGACTTAATTGACGAACGTGAAGAACGATTAACTAGTCGTATTACTCCCTACTTACAAAAGCTTGAACGGTTGATCATTGACCCCCTTAAAGAAAGTGCAATGATGACCGAAATCCCAGCCGATTATGTTTCTGAAAAGGTGCGTAAGGTTATTGAACTTGTTGAGCACCATATTGAGGGTTGGGACGAAATGAAGAAGGATGAGCAAGGTAATCCAACAGGTGAATTTATACATCATCCGCCGACACCAGGCAAAGTAATTATCTTTACTGAAAACTTAGCCTCTGCTCAATCCATTTTTGATGCTTTTGCTAAGGTTGGTTCTTCCGTTGCTGAAAATGGTTTGTTGTATTCAACCACAAACAAGCATGAACTGCTAGATAAGTTTAACACTGATCCTAACATTAAATGGATGGTCGGTGTTGAAACTTCAATTAATACAGGTCTTAACTTACAGGCTGCTTCAAGAATTATTCGTGCTGAATACCCGTGGCAACCTGGTGCGTTGGAACAAGGTAATGCTCGTATTCTTAGACCGTTGTTAAAGTCTAAGGATGGTCGAACCACTGTTTATTTTGACTGGGTTGTTTGCGATGGTACTATTGACACGCTCAAAGTCAGTCGCTTGATGGCTAAGTCTGCTGAGATTGCTAAGTTTGAACATCCTAGTGATACACGTTACCAAAATATCGGCATTTCACATGACCCAATAACAAATCAAAGGGTGTTTACGATCCCTGTTATTGGTGTTACGATGAAGAGTATTCGTGCTGGATTACGCTTTGTTAATCCAGATCGTACTGAAGGTGAGCTTTATGACTACTTTAAAGCCATGAAGACCTTACATGGTATCGAAAAGGAAGATTACCAAACCTATCGGTTGCAACACCCTGAGGAAATCAATGCTGATGGTACAATGAAGAGTGTGCCTGTAACGGTTGAACAAAATCCGAAGGATGCTAAGATTCTTCGATATATACCGTACGTCGAAGGTACCAACTTATATAATAGCGATCAATTAGGTTTGCAACGATTAGACGAATACTTGAATCGTGTAAGTCAGTCCTTAAGCGATGATGACGAAGATGAAGGCGGGGATTTATCCGAGGATACAACGGACGCTGATGACGCTTTCCTCGAACACTTAGAACAGCTAAAGGGTGAAACGGTTTACTGTGAATACGGTGAATGTCAGATTTACTCTATTAGTGCAACTAAGCCAAATTGCGTGGTGATTCCTGTTCATTCAGTGCAACGTATTAGAGTTCCTTTGTCTAGTGTATTCCTTATTACTAAGAAAGTGGTTAAACCGCAAGTATTGTACAAGGCATTGGCTAAGGAAGTTGGTATTAACACTGTGGTTGAACCAGAATATGTACGTCCTGCTGGTGCTAAGGAAACTTCTAAGGGATTGAAGAAACTTCGTAAGCAACAAGAGGAAGAACAGCCAGTAATTGAAAATTCAGCAGAGCTTCAAATTAACTTGAAACCAATGCTGATTAATGGCTTATTAGGCTTCCGCTTTATTGACTTAGAAGGGCATGATTTAGGCATTAATATTCTTGAACAAAATGGTTTCCGTTTAGCTCCTGAATATTATAGAGCTCAAATCAAGAATCTGCGTATGCTAGAACAGTGGCTAACACGCATGACTGAAATGGGCTTGAAGTTTAAGGCACCTTATGACTACAGTGGTTCTTGGAAGCAAATTGCTGGATTAATGCGCCGTCGTCAAGCACGTTACAATGATGACGATATGGAATATAAAGCAAATACAGCGGTTGTTACTAAGGTTGTGTCTAAGGGACAATTGCAAAACATCTTACGTTGGGACGTTAAACCTACGAATAGAACGGATGTGTTGCGTGTTCAACCAATGTTTAGCAATGGTGTAGTGTTTGCCATTATGCCGTCCAATCGCTTATATTCTATAGGCAATAAGATTCGGCGTAAGCGTGTTCCTGGCATGAAATGGGAACGTGGCCCTGAGGCATACGAACGCTATTTTGCACGGAAAGACGAAGCTCTTAATTGCTTAAAACAATTGCAGGAAAGTGGGTTAACTATTACCAACTTGAAGCAATTGATGCAGACAATCCAGAGAGCTCGTACTGCTAAGTTCGATGATATTGATTCTATTAAGCAAAAGGTTAATAGAACTCGTCGTACTCGTAAGAGCAAGTGGGATTTGAGCTTAGACTTGCCTGAAGATGGAGAAATTACGATAATTGATGATCGTAAAGATCGTCGCAAGAGATCCTCTCGTAGAAAATCTCCGTGGGATATTAAAGTCGATTTGCCTCAACGTAATATTCGCATTAAAAATGACGTACCGTTAACCTTGCGTTCTCCTAGACGTAAGTGGTATAGCTAAATACTAATTTAATGTTATATGCGGTGGTTAATTAACCACCGCTTTATGGAGAATAAAATGCCAAATATAATGGGTAATCATGGGTTTGGTGGTCGTCAATTACCTGCACAGATGCGATCTGTGCAAGGTTTTGGTAAACAAGCTCATAATTCTATAGTTGCTAATTTATCCATTACTGGCTCCAATGAATCTGTGTACGTTCAAGCAACGTCCTTGCTTTGTTTATTGTACGATCAAGGCATGTCAATGCAGGCTGTAGGCTGTGACATTGATATTGAGTACACTAATGAAAACTGGGATTTTGCTTGTTCTAAGGAAGCTAATGATCGAGGCGCAGTTCACTGGTGTAATAAAGTAACCGTTAAGCAGAATACAATTGAGGTTAATCAAATACCTGCGTTCTGTGCATTAAAGATTACTTTCAATGGTACTGGTATTTGTTATTTGGCGGCTAGATAATGGAAGTTAAATCAGAAAATATTGTATTAGAGGACGAACAAAGGTTAAAAGGCATTGATTTATCCTGGTTTCCTTTTGCCGCTCGGAAATATCATATTAGCGACCAACTTTCGGACTATGTAATATTTTCGACTATTATTTGTCCTTCTGATATTCCTAATCGTAATGGTATAGCTTTTCCTCTCGAAGAGCTGGTAAAGTTTACTGATACTCCTAGTCCACATATGGTTTATCAAGGATGGCGTGCGTGCCCGCTTCACAGTGAACATGATAACGAGGACTGCACAAAAGCAATTGGCGTAATCTTTGACGTGTCACTAGTAAAGATGCCTGAACCGTATGGGCAAGGACGTATTCATAATGTAGTCGGTGTTTGTGGTATTGATAGAACAAAAGCACCTGAGATAGCACAAAAGTTCGCTAATGGCGAAATAGATACAGTGTCTATGGGTGCTCTTGCTGACTACTTTACTTGCAGTATTTGTGGTGCAGTAATTGATCAGAATCATCACTGTTCTCACATTAAAGGAACCTCCGCAGATGTCAACTTTGAACCTGTGGTAGATTCATTCGGCAATATTCATGTTGCTTTTTTGAACGCTCATAATTTAGCTCCTATTGAAACATCTGTAGTTGCTGATCCTGCATGGGCACCAGCGTTAAGCGACATGATTTTGCAGAAGTAAATTTTATTTATATAGAAACCCCTAATTTATAGGACATTTATTAAATGAAAACTCGCAGAAAACTTCTTGCGTCGGATCTTCATAGCGATGTGCTTGATGATTTGATGGTAGAAGAAAATGATACGAGTCTTTTAAATCATCAAGAATTTGGTGATCTGCTTATTGATCCGGATGAAAATACCGAATTCAAAGCTATGCGAGATACTCATGGTATTAGCGCATCCGTGAAAGCTGGTTTGGCTGATGAATTTGATGATTTAGATGACGATTTGTTGGATGACATGCCAGAAGATGGCTTGGACATGATTGAATCTGAGTTGGATGACTTGGAAGAAGTTGATGCCGATGATCTTTTGGATGAAGATGACGGTTTAGATCCTATTGAAGTTCTTAGTGCTGAAGAAACGGACGTTATGCCTTCTGATGTTGATGAACAAAAGAAGATTGAAACTGAAGAAGCTTTGGATAAGACGACAGTAGAAGAAAATGAAACTTCTGACGTGCAACGTGCCGGTGAAACGCAGGATGGTGCTGTAGAAGAAGTTACGGCTGCTGATGAATCCGAAGACGAAGAACAAAAGGTTGAAGCTGAAGACGAATCCGAAGATGAAAAGTCTGAAGATAAGTCCGAGGATGAACAAAAAGTAGAATCTGCTAAGAAGGTTAAGGCTGAGGAAGTCGAACTTCAAAACAATCAATCAGATTCCAAGATTGAAGTTGATTCTTCTGCAGACTATGCTTTAGTTGACGTTGACTGCGTTGACGACGGTTCTTGTGATGACTTGTTATTTGCAACCATTGATGGTACAAAACATGTAATTAAGAGCAACCGTATTATTGCATCCATGACTGCTGATTCAGCAAAGGTTTGTGGCTGTGGTGACGTTTACTTAGATGATGACTTCGACGAAGCTGTCATTAGTGAATGTGAAGCTAAGGGCTTGCGTGCTGGTTTGCGTGCTATGGGCTTTACGTTGGCTACGGTTAAGATTAAATCTAGCGCTCAACTTAATGCTTCCGTTGCTCGTGCAACCGCTAATGCTAAGGCTGAAATGGTTAAAGCCCAGGACAAGCGCAATGAAGTGATGAAACAATCATTGGCATTGGCTGCCGTTGGTTTGAATCGCAACATGTTCAAAGACTACGAAAACGAACTTCGTAGTGAACTTACAGCTAAGTTTGAATCCTTAGGTGTACGTGGTGCTTCCCGTATTGTTAAGGCTGCGTTTGCCGAATACGGTGTTGATTATGCTAATAAGTTGTTAGTGATTGCTAATGAGATTGCTGACCTTCCTGAAGAAACCCGTGATGGTTTAGCCGCTCAATTAGATATGACTAATGAACCTGATGAAGAAATTATGGCTGATCCAAACCTCTATGGTGATCCCGTAGTTGGTGAAGGTGAAGATGATGAAGATGAAGCAGTTGATTCCGTAGAGGCTGCTCTTCGTAATCCGCTTAAGGCTTTGGCTGCTCATAAAGTCAAGGCTTCTGTGAATAAGCCATTGCCTTTTACTATTTATTAAAGAGGAAAACATAAATGCTTTATATGCCGAAAACTGCTCTCTTCGATTCTGAAGAAGCTGTATTGTCTAAGAGTGCTGTGATTAGCGCCGAAGGTCAGGCCTTAGTCGCAGTTGCTGATGGTTTGAAAGAATCCGCTGGTACTGCTGGTGAAGTTTTCGCTGGTTTCGTTTGCCAACGTGTTTCTGCTACTCCGTTCTTGGAAGACTTCTATTGTGCTGTTGAAGAACTTACGGTCGCTACGGCTGGCTCTGTTGAACTTCAACGTGAACCTTTGTCTAATGCCGTTGTTGGTTTAGTCAATGTTGACTCTGGCGAAGCCATTGCTGGTGAAACAACTGTATCTGGCAAGACTGTGTCTAACACGAACTTGACTGAAGGTTTGAACGTTCGTGTTGTTTACAAATATGCCATGAGCGTTGTTGAAGCTAAGAGCCGTTTGGGTGATGTGCAACCTGGTGGTCCTGCTGGTGCTTTAGTTGGTCAGATTGGCTTAATTAGTCGTGGTACTGTTTACACCAACTGCTTTGACCCTGCTGTTGATTGGTCTAAGGCTACTGCTATTAAGTTGGGTGCCAATGGTATCGTTACTGCTGGTGATGATGCTGAAGGGGTTGAAATTAAGGGTTATGTTGTGGAAGCCCCGTCCGTTATGTATCCGTTCCTTGGTATTAAGTTCAGTGCCGCATAATTAGGAGATATACTTAAATGACTAAACTTAAAATTAACGCCGCCCGTAAGCCGGTTGCGGCATCTGAATATAAGTTCGCTGGCTCTAGCGAATACGCTGTCGGTGCTAATGGCGAATTGAACGCCTCCGACAAGCGTGATTTGATGAACAAGCAAATGCAGTTCTTGAGCGCCGCAAGCCGTGGTTTGGTTGCTTCTGATGGTCAAGTATTGCGCAACGAACAATTGGCTGCCCGTGCTAAGGAAAGCCGCGAAGAATTGTTGGCTATGTTCAACGATCCTTCTGGTCAAGCACAAAAGGTGTTGGGCGAACGTATTGCTGATGCCTTGTATGTGACGGCTAACCGTTCTGGCTTTATGCGTAAGTACTTAGCCAAGCAAACTGTGGAACAAGGTTCTATTCCTCGCTTCCCTGTTCGTCAAAAGAACGTTGTGGCTGTTATGTCTACTAGCCCGACAAAGATCCGTACTCAGATCATGTTGGACAACTGGTACACCCCGCCGGAACTTCAATTGATTGCTCGTCCGTTTGTGACGCAAAATGAATTGAACCAATCTGCTGGTGACGTGCTTGCTGAAAAGTACAATGAAGCTGTTGAAGCTTTGATGGTTGCTGAAGACCGTATGTGGTACAACCAAGTTCAGGCTTTGTCTAATGTTGAAAACGAACAATCCGTTGTTCCTGGTCAACTTACCCCGTACATGCTTGCTCAAGTTATGCAAAAGGTTATGCGCTGGGGTCTCAAGCCTGCTCATGTGTTGATGGCTACTGATTTGTATCAAGACATCATTGGTAACCCGCAGTTCTTTACCGCTGTTGACCCTGTTGCTCGTCATGAATTGTTGTTGACTGGTCAACTTGGTGTGTTGTATGGTATGACGATTACGTCTGATGCTTATCGCTTCCCAGAACACAAGGTGTTAGGTCAAGGTGAATTCTATATCATCTCTGATGAAATCAACCATGGTGCTTATTCCGATCGCGGTGGCATTATGAGCACGCCTACTGACATTACTACAGAACGTACTCCTGGTCGTGGTTGGGTTCTCCAAGAAACGATCGCTATGTGTGTTGCTAACGCTCGTTCTGTTGCTAAGGGTATTCGTCTCTAATATATTTAATTGGGGTAGCAAAGCTACCCCACAAAGGACTTAAGAAATGCAAAAACCTAATGTTAGTTTAAAGTTTGCCGCGGCTGCTATTAGTGCTTCTCGTAAAGCTCGTCGTGCTTCTACCAAAACTGTTCGTGCTTACTTTCAAAAGAAGGCTCAGCAATATTTAACAAAGGCTGCCTTGGCTAAGGATGCTGGTCATGCTCTTCGTATTATTGCCGCTTCTAATAAGGCCGCAGTTAAAGCTTCTGCCAAAGCTCGTGCTTTGAAAGCTGATTTTGAAGATGACATGATTGACGATATCGATATGGTTGACGATGTTGATATGATCGATGATGCTATCGATATGGATGATGATATTGTCATTGCTGAAGCTGATGAAGATGAAGCTGAAGACGAAGTTGATGCAGAAGATGAAGAGTCTAAAGAAGAAGATTCTGAAGACGAAGAGGATGAAGTTGATGCTCGTTTAGCTTCTATTCTTGCTCGTACTCGCGCTCGTCGTCGTGCTTTGGCACGCTTGCAGGCAAAGCGTCAAAACCGTCGCTAATATTTAAGTAGTGGGTTGGGAGAAGGGATGATTTGCTTGTCAAGTCGTCCCTTTTCTTTTATTGTATTATGGATAAAATCCAGCCGATTGAAAATTTTATATTTGAAGGAGTGGTAAAGCGACTTCAACAAGTATTTGGTTGTTATGTTCAATATTGTAATTCTCCAGATACTTTATTGGAAATGCAAAAGATTCGTAAGCAGGTAGCCTTTCCTTATTTGCTGTTTAGTTTGAGCGGCATATCGGCTATGGATCAACATTACCACACGAATTATTTAGCTCGACATGGACTCCGTATTAGTCAAAGCACAGCAAACGTTTCACAAAAGGTAAAATTATTACCATGTAAGTTTGACTTCAACTGTAATTATTACACTGATACTAATGCTGGTAATAATTCTGTGTTGTTTTTTATGAAGCGTTGGTTGTTTGCACGACGTTTAGGATATATGAAGTTCACAGTTAATTATGGTTCTAATAGCTATGGTTGTACTGTTGAACTTGATGAGTCAGTTAGTCAACCCGAAAAAGATGCACAGACAGATGCATATAGCTTTTTTAAAGTTGATACTAGGTTTAGTGTTTTAGGGTTTATTAGTGAAGAGCAAGTTCAAACTGAAGGTGTTATTACTACGGTTAGAACTGAGTTGCAGGTTGATAACGCTGTCGAGGCAGTTAAAGATTTTACTTGGAAATCATATGGTAAAAGTAAGAAACGCTAGTGGTGTTCCATTGTGTGTTAACATTATAAATGAGCAAAAAAAGTTAACTCAAGTTAATATCCAACCAAAAGGTACTGTGGTGCTTCCTAAAGGATATACTGTGGAACCTAACTACTTAGTAAGATATAAATCAGCATTAAGAATTATTAAAAAGGATTAACCTATGTCCATTTTAGTTCAACGTGCTTCTGATGTACGAGTGACAGAAATTGATTTGTCTCAAATTGTTACTAGTGCGAGTTCATCAGTAGCCGCGATTGTGATGGTGTCTAAGCAAGGATCTTCTACACCAAAGCATTTTACTAATGGCGATGACTTCTTAGCTGAATACGGTAATCCAGATCCACAAGTGTCCTTTACGCATTATGCCGCAATTGACTTCTTTAAGAACGGTAACGACTTGTGGGCTGTTCGAGCTTTAGGCGAAGATTATCGTAGTAGTGCTGTTCTTATGTATTTGGATGGCACAGAAGTTAAGCTTAAGCCATTACCCAATGGTATCCCTGATCCTACTAATGTTGACTGGGAACAATTGGATCCAACAATTGACAAGCCGATGGCTGTATTTTATCCGAATAAAGGGCCTGGTTCCTATGGTGATAATTTAGCTATTGGTATTTTGAGCAATAATATTGAACCATTTGAACTGTCTGAAATTTCTGTTACTACAGAATCAGACGAGGGCGGTAACTTACCTGCTACTACATATAACTATGTAGTGTCTAAGATTGCTCAAGGCGGTGTTGAAACTTTAGCTAGTTCTGCTGTGCAGGCAGTTATTGTTAGTTCTAGTGACCAAAATAGTGTGACCATTAGTTGGGAATTAGACGACTTGGCTATTGGTTATCGTGTGTATGGTCGTATTGGTGACGAATATGGCTTAATTGCAGAGCTTGGTTCTGCGGTTGATTCGTTTACTGATGATGGCACGATTACACCAGACGAAACTGTTCAACCGATTTTTGATCCATCAGAAATTCAAGGTAGTCCGACGGCTAGCTTTACCGTTCAGATTTATGATTTAACGTATAATACGTCTACTCCTGTAGAACAGTTTAATTGTACGCTTGGTGAAGCTGTTGATGATTCTGGCTATGCAAGTGAATTGACAGAACGTATCAATCCGTACTCTTCTTATGTCAATGTTCAGTCTAATATGACGGCATTTGATGAAGATGATTACCCGCAGATGCCTAATATTGAACGCACACAGATGGCTGGTGGGGATAGTGGTACAGCTCCTACATCTTATGATATTGCAGATGCGTGGTCAGTGTTTAGCAATAAGCAATTGTACTCCGTTAACTTGTTAATTAACGGCGGTTATGCTAATGCTACTGTGCAAAAGGCAATGATTGAACTTGCTGAAACTCGTGCAGACTGTGTAGCTTTGTTGGACGTTCCCTCAGCTAGTCAGCAGTGGCAATCCGCTATTGACTATCGTAACTTAACGTTGAATGCTAATACGTCATACGCCGCATTGTTCTGTCCAGATGTGTTAGAATCAGATAACATTAATGGTAAAAACCTATATATTCCATTTAGTGGTTGGGCTGGTTCTTTGTGTGCTTATACTGATTCAATAGCCAATGCCTCTTATAGCCCTGCTGGTTTGAATCGTGGTTTGGTTAACGTGTTAAGTACTCGTTATACTTATGACGATGGTCAATCTAGTAGCCTATTTAAAGCACAGGTTAACTACACTCGCACATTTACTGGTGCAGGTATTGCATTGTGGGAGCAACAAACATTACAGTCTAAACAATCTGCTTTGTCCTGGTTGAGTGTTCGTCGTATTGTGAACGTAATTAAGGTTAGTTTATATAACTATTTAATCTATAGCTTGCAAGAACCTAATGATGAATTTACTGCTCGTACAATCAAAGCTAGCTGTGAGGAATACTTGCAAACGATTAAGGATGCTCGTGGTATTTATGACTTTACTGTGTCAACCAATACTACTACAGCGGAATTAAACTCTGGTATTCGCAAGGTTACTGTGGTAATTATTCCTCTAATCCCGATCCATGAAATCCAATTGCAGGTCGTAATTAGTAAGCAAGGTGTAAGCTTTGAAGAAACCTTAGCTCAAGTAGGAGGTTAATTGTGGCTCGTTCTAGTTTAAGTGATATTCAGGGTTCAATTATTGACCCTGCATTGCCGTGGAACTTTGACCTCATTTTCGATAAGCTTCCTACTGGCATGTCTGGTGATGTTAGATCACTAACAATTCGATGCCAAGCTACTTCTCTGCCTGGTCAATCACATAACCAAGTTGAAGTTAGCTTGCATGGTATTGTATTGCGTTATCGTGGACGTAAAACTTTTGGTGGTACGTTTGATGTAACTTTTGCTGAAAACGTCGACTGGTCAACATATCAAATATTCCGTGAATGGAATAAATTAATGTTAAGTTGGCAAGGCAACACTGGTTCCTCTTCTGCTGTTTATAAAGTACCTGTAACCATTGTGGTGTACAATGATGCTGGTGAAACAGTTAAAGAGTTTGGTGTTAAAGGTGTATGGCCTCAAGCGGTACAAGATATTCAATTAGATGGTTCACAAGATGATTACGTGCAACCGTCTATTACATTCTCTTATGACTATACGGATGAAGAGTAATCATGTATAATAGTTTGAATTTAAAAAACTTGGCTTCTTCTGGTGTAGCGATTATTGCTTCATCTATGGTTAATGATCGCTTAGCCAAAGTAGTTATATCTTATAATGGTAAGGTATCCTCTAAGGATATTTATAAGGCTGTCAGTGAACAGCTCAAAGGATTAGGTTCAGTTGTTGAATCGTCCTTCCGTGATTTAAAGATCAACGGACTTGGTAATATGGCTGTTGGCTATGTAAAGGCTAACCGCGAAGTTCGCATGCCTACTGATGCTGAGATTAAAGCTAATTACAAGGTGTTGAGCTCTAACATTTTACGTTCTAATGAAGATCGTACTTTGTGGGAAGTTAAGAAGGGCAAGAATACCACGTACCTAGCTCGTCACGGTAATGATGACCTGTCTGAACTTATTGGACTCTGCACAGCCAATGCACACCCAACGTCTTGTGTTACGCTAGCTGTTCAAGCTTCTGTTAAGCCAGAAAACTACGACTTTGTGTCCTTCGTTAATGAATTTGGCGAAATGGACTACGGCTTTGTGGTGTCTGCTAATGCACAAAAGTCAAAGGTCGTTGCTTATTCCAACCGCGATGTAAAGACTGTTGACAATACGGCTGTGGTTGACGCTTTTGAAGTTAAGATTGATCCGTTAACTGCTAAGGCTGTTAAGCGCAAGGTATTAGCTGATACGAAGGACGGTTCTACTGCCGACATGATCGACTATTATCGTGAGCTTTTTGCTTACGATGAAGACTACATGAATGAATTTCTTGACGATATCAAGCAGATGTCTAAGGAGATTGCATAATGTATTTTCCATCATCATTTACCAAAGATTTAGCTAAAGCATTAGGTGTTTTCTTTAATAAGATTGGTACTGATGCCTTAGTTGGTATAAGCGCCTATGATTATAAGCGAGTTTTAACCAAACTTAATGCCTTTATCGAAGATACACAAGTAAATTGGGAAGATCCAATTGAAATTGATCAAGTTCAATCTAAAAGGATTTTTGATAAAGAAGTAACTTATTGCTATCTAACGTGTGCTGATCAAGATGATGCTTGGGAAGTAATTATTGCTGATTCTGACGTTGGTACAGTAATTAGTGCTACTCGTATTATTTAAAAGGCAATAAAATGAAAATACTGGCTGATGTCTCTGGCAAACCATATTTTACCAAACTTGCTCGCCAAATAAAGATGCTATCATCTGAATGTCGTGTTACCGACAATGGTATTTATGGTGTTTCTCAGCTTAAGGGTAAGGTAGTTGCTAAGATCATTGATGACTATTTAACTAGTCAAGGCCCTGTGATTTATCAATTGCAAGTCGTTGATGTTAAAAAAGTTGCTGGTTACTATATAGCTCGTATGGAATATGTAGATGCAGATGATGACTCGCTAGTCTCTGTGTCTGTATGTGACAGTGAAGCTGATACTTTGGTGTGTGTTGCTGAAGTAGAATACTAATAGTATTTTGGGTGGGCTTTTGCTCACCCAATCTGCATCAAATTAGAATGGAAAATAATAATGGCTAATATTCGATTTGTAGTGACTAATGCAGGCTTGCAGGCTGCTATTAATGCAGAACAGCAAGGGCTAAAGATAGTTATTAATAAGTTCTCTGTTGGCAGTGGCTATGGCTATGATCCATCTGTAGATGATACGGATTTACATGGCAATATGCTCTACAGTGGTGAACCAGCAAAATATCGTTATGTAAGTCCTAATACTCGATTGTTTGTATGCCAGCTACCACCAGAGATTGGCCCTTTTGAATTTGGTGAGATTGGCTTGTGGATGGACAATGGCGTGTTATTTGCATTATGTTCCTTTGAACAGCCTATTGCCAAATATAGTTCCATTGAATCTACTATTAGTTCTAGCGTTACTTTTAACTGTATATTGACTCTTAGTCAAGGTGCAGCCTCGGTAACTATTAACTATGAGGATAATCCTCAGGCTGGTAATGAGATTGAGAACGTTGGTACTTGGTTGGAAGTGAAAACTCCGTCCAGTATGTATTCTGGCATTACTAAGGAGCTAGTTGTTGGTCAATTGGATAACCGTGGTAATCAGACACTGCTAATCCGTGATGCTACTAATGATCGGTGGAATATTGCTTCTAATTATTACACAGTAGCTAATCATATAGAAATGGTTAGTTTAAGTGAACTGTATGTAGATATTAGTAAGAGTGCAATGTATACAATTAGTGATGTTGCCAATTATTATTTGTTACAGTTTGAATATAATACTTTTAGAGTTGCGACTGCTAGTGATACAGGCAATAGTTTTAGATTTACTTTTACAGAGCCTTTACCTGAAAGCATTGTCAAATCTAATATGTTAAATATTTATTCCTACGATGTAATGGCAATTATCAATACTCTTGGACCTCGTATTGCAATTTGGGCTTAATATATTATGGACTATCCTAAAAAGTATACTCAAGCATTTGCCTCTACTGGTGATTATAATGTCATCCCCGATGCTCCAACCGAGCCTGGAGATGGCTTTGCTTCATTCAGTGAAGGTTTCCCACCAGAGCTAAGCCAACCTTTTAGTCAAAGTGGTAAAGCTGTTAAACGATTAGACTTTAATGGAATTTTGAATCGAATTACTCAATTCCAAATGTATCAGCAATCTGGTGGTATGTTCAAGTACGATGCCACTATGGAGTATGATCCCCCAGCTATTGTTTGGGATGAAGCTAATAAAACCTTTTATCAATGTGTAAGCTCTAATGGTCCTTCAACTTTTACTCAGCAACCTTCTACCGATACTAAAGGTCAGTATTGGCTTCCACTTACGGCTACAGTTAGTCGTAGTAGAGTAGCAGTTTCCGATGTCGAAGTGCGCCTTAATAAAAGAATTGCAGAACTAGAGCAAAGGATTGAACAACTTTTGACAAAATGAAAAGAATATTAGCAAAGGTAATATCGACTAAGGTTAAGCCTTATCGTGGTAAGCTATCACCTAATGATAAGAAAATTATTGACCAAGCAATCATAGCATGGTCTAATGATCGTATATCTGATTTCTATGATGATTATGGTATTTGGCCTGAAGAGTTTATAGCTAAAAATATGGATAAATGCCTAGCTCTTTATGGTAATAAGAAAAAGGTTACTATTTATAGAGCTTTACATTTTATTAGTCGAGCTAAACTTTTAAGGTTTATAGATTCTCTTGATAATGGTATACTAGTAGAAAAGAAAATTCGTAGTTGGACTACTGATAAAGACGTAGCTATGCGATTTTTTAATCATCGAGGCATAGTAAAATCTGCTGATGAAAATTTTGGTTGTTTGCTAGTTCAAGATATTATGCCGAAGCAAGGATTACAACTTCAAGTCAATAAATATTTTGAATACAACGAAGACGAAATTCTTTTACCACCAGGTACGTTTAAAGTACAGCTTCTTGACTACACAGTTACTAATCAAATAACTAATACAAAGCCCTTGAAAAAGTGGGATTCCTATGTAAAACAGCTTAATAAACGGTATAAATAAGGTTGTTTTTTACTAAAAATTGTGTTATAATATGTATATAGGCATTTAATAGGAGAAAATAATGCTTACATATTATAATGCAGTGCTGATTCCAGCACGTTCTTTTGAACACAAACTGTTTACCAATGTATTTTGTTGTTCTACAAAAATTCATGGCTTTAAAGATTTGTATCATTTAATTAACTGTGATACAGTCGAACATGTATGCGTAATGATTAATGATAATTATTACGATGTGTGGTTAGATGAGCTTGGTAAAGTAAACCATAAGATGCCTTGCATTTGTCTTGAACAATACAATGATGTGCTAGCTGGTAACATAGTTATTACTAAGGGTGGTGATGACTATGAAGGACTTACTGATGAGGATATTATAGCTATTCAACAGTGGGTATACGATGCTAGATTAGATTTATACAATCGTATTGCACCATACATGTAAATAGAAAAGGGAGCATAAAAGCTCCCTTTTTTCTTATATCCAACTTTAATTAGACTTTAGTTCAATAATGCGTTGATTAGTTGATCCACGCCATTCGTCTTTGCATTTTAAATGCTCAATAAAAGGACCATCTACTAGTACATCAATATATTGTAGTAGTGGATTGCGCTTAATCTTTTCGTACTTACGTCCTGTCCAACACCACACAGACTTACCAACTTCATTTTTAATTCTAGCTAGTAAATCACATAAACAGTCAGTGAACTGTGGTTCAAAAGGGTCTCCACCTAATAGAGAAAACCCTTCGATCCAAGGCTGTTTTAGCTCCTTAATTATTTCATCTTTAATCTCATCAGTTAGTTTATAACCAGCATTAAAGTCCCAACTTTCAGGATTAAAACAGCCTTTACAATGAACTGTACAGCCACTAACAAATAATGATACTCTAATACCAGGACCATTAGCAGTATCATATTTATTAAAGCCTATATAGTTCATATTAGTAGAACTTAGAAATTATTTTAGTCAAAGTGCCTTTCTTAGGGCAACTTATTACAGCATCTTCTATTTTATCTACTATTTCTTGTACACTATCTAATAGCTCATCCTTCAATTTGCCATCAGTCTCTTCTTCTATAATTATAGACGTAATACCCCTTTCGATATTATCTAAGGTTACTACTAACTGATGCTTTATTTCTTGAAGGTCTTTATCTATACGAATTGCATTGTTTAAAAGTAGCTTATCCATAATTACCTCTTTTACATACTCACCCTATTCTTAATTTCTTCCATTTTACCATCATTCATTCGAGACTTGCCATTCACATTGGAATATCCTAAGTAACCACAAACTCGACTAATGACTGATATATTTGACGAACCACAGTGTGGACATTTGAACAATACATTAGTTGAATGACGCCCACAATCATTACAATAAGCAGAATCAAAGTTTACACCTTGATAAAACCCTAATTCCATTCCCCGTTGAATAACTTTCTTTGTAGCTTGAATATTGGATGGATTATCAAGCCTTACATATTGAATATGACCACCTTCACAGTTATGAAATGCTTCAAACTCAGCATTTTGTTTTTCAATTGGGGTAATATCCTCAGTTACATTACAATGGAAGCTATTAGTAAAATAAGCAGGATCGTAATGTTCCGTATGAGTAAAAACATTATCTACACTTATGCTCTTACAATAGTCAGCATATTGCTTAGCCTGAGTTGCACACAAAGATTCAGCAGGAGTTCCGTATAGTGCGTACAAATAGCCGTCTTCTTTCTTAAACTCATTAACTCTTGCTTGCAAGTAATGTAAGACATCGTTAGCTACTTGTTGATCTTCTACCAAGCGTTTACCTTCCCATAAATAAGTAAATTCATCTAGGGCAGTAACACCAAATGATGCTGTCATGTAACGAACTAAATCGCCAACCTCATCATCTGGATCTTTATGTCCCTCATAGAAGCCACCCTGCGTAAACGCTAATGGATTAGAACTACACTTTTGATGACGTATAATGTCGTAACGCTTCTTGAAGAACTCTCTAATAACTTCCAATATAGAATCGAAGTAAGGCCAGAATTGAGTCTTCCAATCATCTGGGTGTTCAGTTTGAACTACCTTTAGCATCAGTGGTAAGTTTAAGCTCACAGCACCAATATTGCATCGACCAATTGTAATGTACTTACCTTGTTCATTCTTCCATGGGCTTAGATACGCCCTGCATCCCATCGGTGAGGTAATAACACACTGTTCTGCAAATAACCTGCTCACTGTACCATATTTACTACTAAGTGATAAGTAATCAGGATACATACATTCGCTACTAGTACGAACAGCTAAATCAAATAGTTGACTGCTATATACGTCGTTATCTATTTGATCCTGATCGTATAGGTAAACTAATTTCGGGAACACCACAGGCTTATGATTGGGACCATGACCGTTCTTTCTAGTGTTGAGTATAACAGAGTCAATAGTCTTTAGCCAGTATTTATCCTCTGCTGGCAAGTCCTTATCCCATTGACCGAATGTAAGCGTAGTAAATGCAAAATCACCACGACTGCAAGGCACTGTGTTTAGCTTTAATTCAAGGCTTTGGAAGCCTTGTTCTAGCTCTCTAATAACTGCCTTTTCAGTAAGTACATTCGCTTTATCACTATCGAGACCACAATCATCCTTATATGTAGTCCAATACTTGTCCCAACTCTTCTTAACGTAAGGTAGTAATACCTTGTCAATTTCTGCTAGTGTGAATCCACCGAATTGTTGTGCGGTTGCCACTAGAGTAATATCACCAATTACCTGCAATGCACTCAATACTGTTTTCGGTTCAGTGTAGTCCACATTAGACATCGAGAATCCGCCTTTTAGTACGTTCCCAATATCAAACAAACAGCAATTGATAGAACCTAGCAATAAATCCCGTAAGTCGTGAATGTATATATCACCACGTTCAATAAGCTCTAGTTCCTTATTAGATAAGTAGAAGCGCTTATACAAAGTCTTAGTTAAATAGCCTTTGATTAGCGATCCCTTTGTACTGACTAGCGAAGAGTCGAAATTAGCATTTTCTCGATCACCCAGGTGTAGCACGTCATCAGCATCTTGCTTGATCTTTTCGTAGTCACGTGCAAAATTCACCTTGTAGAACCGATAGTCAGCGTACTTGTCCGCTACGTCCTTAAATCCACAAGAAGTAAGACTAGCAATAACAATCTCATGCAGGTCAGCTACTGTGACTTCACAAACATTATTTAAATGTGATTTAACCGCTGTAACTACTAGCTGTAATTCATTTTCGTCTAGCTGTTTGTCCGTTCTAAAAGCGGCCTTGTTAACTGCAATCTTGATTTTATTATCATCAAAGACTTCAATTGAATTATCTTTTTTAATTACTTTAATCATAAGGGAATCAGTGTGTAAAATATAACCTACTTTATTGTAGGCTTTATAAAATTTTATATTATGAACAATCTATATTATTTACGACTATGGCTATTAAAGAACAAAATCGGCAATGCTTAGAGATCATTGCTCGTATCTTGGAAAAGATATATTCGGCCGTTGAGACAATCGAAGGTCGAACTAGCAATACCCAAAAGGAGGACAACAATGCCAGAAAGTAGCAGCCTAGTTGACCAGTTGCTCCTGCTTGAATCGAAATTTGACGAGCTTTTACCACTGTTACACAATAAAGCTAACTATACAGAAATGTTGCCTGTCGGGGCAATCACTTATTTTGCTAATAATAGCTTAGGGAAACCAGTTATTCCTAAAGGCTTCTTGTTCTGTGATGGTAAAGCTTACAGCAGAACTATTTACCATGAACTGTATGAAGCTATTGGCACTACTTATGGTGAAGGCGATGGTTCTACTACGTTTAATGTTCCAGACTTGCGTAAGCTGTTTATTCGTGGTTGGGATGATCGCATAGAAGATCGTCCCTTAGGTTCTGTTCAACAGGACGCTATGCAGAAAATCGTTGGTTCATTTGGTGCTCTTGATTCTGCAAGAACTGACGGTGCTTTTGCTCACTATGATAAATCCAGTCATACGTATGCTCGTACGTCCACGGTTAGTTTGTCTGGCATTGATTTTGACTCTAGTCGTGTTGTTAGAACAGCAGACGAAACTCGACCAGTTAACGTTGTATTTATACCATGTATTAAATACACGAACTTTGTTGGCGTTAATGCTACATTCTATTCTAATTCCGACGACTTATATGTTCGTGGTAATGTATATGTCCGCGGTGAAGTGAAAGCTAGCGAACCTTGGGATTTCAGTTATCCAGATTCTGGCATAATTCTCGCATCAACGATCAACGTATTGCACAAGATAGTTGATGACTACGATTATGACATCCCGAAAGTTGACATTCAAGGCAAAGTAAACTGCATATTGGACGGTCAGCAAGCAACGGTTGAGTTTGGTGATCCTGCAATTGTTGTCAATGATGCACAGCAGTTCAAAATTGTATTAGCCCAAGACATTGCGTGCGATTCCCTGATTTTAGTTTATAACTATCAGTGGATGCCTATGGTTAACCAGCAGGGTAATGTATGGGTTATTGAGGACGAAAACTTCGTAGCGGACTTTACGGATAATTTGAACAAGGCAGACGTGCAATTGCAAATAAGAACGATGTACAAAAATTATGAAGGTTAGTGCTTCTATTTTAATGGATTTTATTTCAGTTCTATATGTGTTTGCTCTTGGGTACAAACAACTTGAACTCAAGATGGTCAAAAAAGAGCTGTCACATATTAACTGGGAAGCTTGGGAAACATTAATCCCAAGCATTAGTCGAGTAGTGAAAGACATAAAAGCTGGTAAAGCAGACTATCGACTAGCTTTGGCTGACGAATTAAAGGACTGTTTGCCACAGTTAAAAACTAATCAGCAATATACGACAGACGAATTAGCTATAATTAGCACGATTAAATCATGGCTTGAAAAGAACAACGATACGAAATGGGCAACTATTGTCCGTAGAGCTCCAATGTATAGCTCTTTCGCTAGCTCTATTTTATACGATGATTCATTTGATCCAGACATTGTTGACGCCATGAGCGAATTGCTCGATCAGTATAATATATTGAGCAATTCGGTGTTAATTACTGTCGATGAACAGGCTAGGTTTAAACGTGATTATCCTGAAGCCTTTGAGGATTACAAACAGCTACGTAAGCAGTTTATAGCCGAGGTTAAATCAGTAATCACGTCCTATATTAACTCTAATGGTGGTAAAGTTCCCTACCAAGATTTATATAAGTTCTTGCAACGTAGAGACTTAGAGTATGTAATACCTCGAGGATTTACAGGACTTATTGACACTGCGTTGGCATGGTACAGCCCTGATGGACAGCTATTAGACGGTAACTTACCTGTTACTACTTACCCTGTAGTAGAAATGAATCCTAACTTTGGCCCTGACAGTCAATGGGTTGCTCGTGCAATGCCGAATACAGGCAATGCTAAGATGCGATACATTTATACTGTAGAACAAATCAAGCAGAACCAAAAGTTCAAGTTTGATAAAGTGGCTAAGCTGATGCTTAATATGGATTCATATCGCCGTAAGTGGTTAGCGTTAATCCGCAAGTTCGATAGCCGAAAGAAAGACTGTGTCAGTGCTGTTGTTTTAGAGTTGTTGTACCAAACTGCTGGGCGTGTTGGTTCATTTAACAATGAGCATGGTACTTATGGTATTAATACACTGCGTATTAAACATATATCCCTAACGTCTAAGGGCTCTGTTGTGTTAAAGTACAAAGGTAAGGACGGTGTTAATACCAAGTATATAATCAAGGTCAGTGATGAACCAATTAATAAAGTGCTAATACCAGTGCTAAAAGACTTGGTAGAGAATAAAGTTGATGACGATGATCCAATCTTTACTCTTGAGGATGGTACGTTAGTTACCCCGAAGGACACCAATGCATTATTCAAGAGATTAGTTGGTGACTCGAAGGTCAATGTACATAAAATACGTACATTCAGAGGCACTTTGTTGTTCAAGGAACTAGCAGAAGAATGTAAGATGCCAACAACTCAAGCAGAAGCAGGCAGATTGTGGAATGAAATGGGTAGAGTAGTTGGTGAACGGCTTAATCACATTAGAACCAATGCTAAGGGTGAAGAGAAAGCCACTGGAACCACTGCATTGCAGAACTACATTGATCCATCAATTCAGATAAAGTTCTTTGCGGATGCTGGTTTTAGAGTTCCTAAGCTTCTTGAGAAATATCTATGAACATTCAAATAACTAACTATGGCTTGTCAGTGTTGAACAAGACTTGCAAGCCATTTAATATTGCACAGTTTAGGCTAGGCTCTAACTACGGTTATGTCCCTTCAGTAAATGCA
>ENA-OWPN01000619-OWPN01000619.1-human-gut-metagenome-genome-assembly--contig:-NODE-619-length-45536-cov-6.658561_pt1 | contig 45536 bp, 49 predicted proteins | sample MGYA00248266_ERZ651850 | MGnify/ENA primary metagenome ERZ651850 (study PRJEB26924, sample SAMEA4378296) | human gut metagenome | biome: human gut; feature: human-associated habitat; material: faeces... | reverse complement strand
ACGAGATAGCAAAAACTACCTCGTTACTAAAGTCTAACTTTTTGGGGTCACATCATAAACCGCTTCAAGCTTTTTTCTTCGCTCAATTCACACCCGGCAAAAACTATATCTGCGCCGCAAGCGTCATTTGTACATCGAATAAATACCATGCCTGTAATCATATACGCCCGTACCATTTCCGCAGGGCTCCCGCAAAACGGACACCGCTTCAATTTATCATCATATTGACTAATCTTTTTTACTCTTTTCATTAATATTTCCGGCTCCTTTCCGCTTCCTTAGTCCACATTTTCCTCATATTCTTCTTGTGTTATAAATTCTACTTGTTTCGCTTTCGTTAATGCTTGGATTTCATTTTTCATATTTTCTAGGATTGCCCGTATATTAATGTTAGGGGCAGCCCCTTCTTTTAGTACAAAACTATTTTTTACTTCGCTATAAATTTCTCCGTCTATCTTTACATAAATAGTGATTGTAAAAGGGATTTTCATGGTCTATTCCTCCGTTTCTCCTACGGCGTCCAGTATGGCGGTTATAGCTTCGCGCGGCAGCTCTTGCCCGTTGCGTATGAGCCGCACGTCTTTTTTGCCTGTCGCCAGGACGTACCGCCGGGCGATGGTATCTACGTATTTAGGTTCCAGTTCCATGATATAAGCCGTTTGCCCCATTTTTTCGCAGGCAATCAGCGTGGTGCCGCTTCCTCCGAACGGATCATACACCCCGCTGCACCAATCTGTATTATCCAATAACATCTCAATAAGCTCGACAGGTTTCTGCGTTGGGTGCAGGTCGTTACCGCTGCGGCTGCACTCCAATACATTTCCGTATCCCTTTGTATTGTCAAATTTCGTTTTTGTTCGGTGGGCAAACATGATGAGTTCATGTTGCGACCGCCAGCCGGAGCCCATGCCGATGGCTTTTTTGTTCCAGACGATCATGCTTCGCACACCAAAGCCGCTTCCTTCGACTAAATCAAAAAGATATAGCCACATACGCCAGTCTGTAAAAATATAAGCAACAGCACAAGGTATGCCAGTTATTGCCTGTTTTATCAATGCTTGGTATCCGCGCGTACTCAACATATCGTTTGCGATCGTTGGGGTTCTTTTTTCGTACTTATATTTTGTAATAGTACCAATACTGCCACTACTCCGGCCGCTTTCCTGGAAGCCTCCGCTGCAATATGGCGGGTCGGTTAGCAATATTTGCGGCGTTGCTCCATCCAAAAGCTTTTCCCTATGGTCTTTGTTTGTGCAGTCGCCGCACATAACGCGATGTCGTCCCAATATCCATATGTCGCCGGGCTTAGTGACGATTTCCTTTGTTTCGGGTACTGGCACCTCCTCGCTAACCGTCTCATCCAGCTCATCAGCAAGAGCCGCCGTCAAGGCGTTTATTTCGCTTTCTGTATAGCCGGTCAATTCTGCCGGAATTTCTGATAAATCTATATCTTGGAAAATATCAGCCAGCAGCTCGGTGTCTATTTCGGACAATTCGGCCAAGCGATTATCTGCAATTAAATCCGCGTATTCTTCCGCTTCATTGGCATATTCTTGATAATCCACCGGGACTTCTGTTAATCCTGCTTTTTTAGCTGCCAACAGCCGCCCATGGCCTTTTACAATAAAGCCGCTTCGGTTGCTTACGGTAATCGGCTGCCGCCAGCCTGCCGCTTGGATAATACGGCCCAGTAATTTTATTTGTTCCGCCGGGTGCGTGTTGGGATTCTTTGGATTCGGTATTACCTTTTCAATGGGGACAATCGCATCATGGGCACAAAAGACAGGTATGCCACTTGCGGTTGCTTTCGGTGTTGCTTTACTCATGTATTCATGGCTCATTCTAAAATTTCCACCTCTGCCTCTGTATCAAATAACGGAACAGGCCAATTTTTATCCGTCTTAATCCACCATTGCCCTTCTAAAAATATGACTGTCCCGTATAATTCTCCCGATCCCCCTAAAACAGCAACATCCGTTCGTTTGACATAATCGCCCTCAAAAATTTTTTCGCCGGTTATATCGTTCATGCCGGTATATTGTCCTATGCTTTCGGCCGTAACAATATGCGAACTATCCTTCCCTGTGTATCTATATTTATCTTTTTCAAAAGATTCTACAGGCCCCGCCTCAACGATTGAAAAAAGATAGGTGTTTTTCCCTTTAATTTTTCGTTTCAGCAAATCGCCATAATACCATTCCCCGGTTTTATACCCCCGGCCTCTGAAAAGTATTTCCCGATCCATACGATTCCCTCCTTACCAGATAGCCCCTGCTACCAGCAGTACCGTACATAGCAGGGCATAATTAAACGCGATAATTCCGGCCTTTTTCCATTTTTTCGCGTCTTCAAGCGCTTTTTCCATACGTCGCATAGCACTAAAACTGCGGCGTATATCAAAATCGCCGGAAAAAATGATTGGTATGCCGACGGCTGCCGCTTCCTCCGCTTCCGTTATACAGCCCCTGCTATATTGCCATTTCCCCGTCATGACAATAGCGTCGCACTGACGGAGCATTTCCAGGCATTGCTGTAATATTTTTTCATATTCCAGATTTTCCGCATATGTAAAAAAATCCAATGGGTTTACTACAATAACGTTCGGATTCTCTTTTTTCAATTTAGCCGCTATTTCTCTGGCTTCTTTTTTATTTTGTTCCTCGTCCCCCGTATAAGGGTGCGATATGTACCACATCTTCATGTATTTTTACCTCTTTTCTGCTATGAGGCCGTACCTTCCCGGTTTTGTTGTGTTGCCTCTCTGCACCATTCCGGCAGGTTTGCCCGTGTAAGCGCTGTTGCAAAGGGCGGCGGCACCGCGTTACCGCAGCGGGCGACCTGCGCCGACTTAGGATAATGCCGCCCGTCAGCGTCAACGTCAATGATATAATCCGGCGGGAAGCCCTGCGCATTAAATAATTCCCGCGGCGTCAGCATCCGCATTCTTATATCAACGATACGATACTCGACACCCTGTACGGTCACAATGCCGAATCGGTCTTTTACCGTTATCGTATGCAGCGGCTCGTTAATTCGCTGCCCTTCGCCCTGGCCGTAATACTTAATCAAGAACGCCCGTACTTCGGCGAAATGTTCCCCGCCGGCAGTAATGGTATTCAACGGTTTATCCAACGACTGCTCGCTGTTGTGATTAAGCTGGATTAAATTGCTTGTCACAACGGCGTTATGGTCTACCGTCGTAATCGTCGGCAATGGATTATGTACATCTGCGCCGCTTCCTTGATAATTTCCGCCGTAGTGTTTCGCAAGATGCGCCGCGACAAGTCCGTATCGGTTGCTTGCGTCTACCACCATCAGCGGTCGCTGTATAGACTGTCCGCGCACTTCCTTGCCGCTCTGCTCGCCGTGGTATTGTATGAGATTCGGCGCAATCAGACGGGGCTGTACGACGCCAAAGCCGTGTTTTGCCGTAATCGTAGGGAACGGCTTGTCTAAGGCGACACCCCGATACAGTTCCCCGCTATGATTTACTTGGATAATAAACGGGTGCGGATTATCAATGACAAATTTCTGCAGCCCCTTTGCGATACGACGCATCGTATTTTCAGCCAGCGGCTTTTTACGTTCAAAGATAGATTTGCACTCAATCGACCAGTCGATTATTTCCGCCGCCGTGCGCCACGGCTTTTCACACCCAGAATGTACGGCAAGGCTGTTTGGATCCCCGTGCGTTGGTTCCGGCCATACGATCGGCCGCCCGTCGCATCTGGCAATCAAGAAAAAGCGTTTACGCGTTGTCGGCGCGCCGTAATCGCAAGCCCGAAGCTCTCGCCATTCTACGCAATACCCGTACCGCTTTAAGGCGTGGACAAACCGCCGAAACGTCCTGCCTTTAAACCGCTTATCCTGTTTATTATCACTAGTCAGCGGCCCCCATGTCGTAAATTCTTCTACGTTTTCCAGCATGATAACGCGTGGCCTTACCAATTTAGCCCATTTTACGGCTACCCAGGCCAGGCCGCGGATATGCTTTTCTACGGGTTTTCCTCCCTTGGCTTTACTAAAGTGTTTGCAGTCCGGCGAAAACCATGCCAGAGCTACGTTACGGCCGGCACAGGCTTCTACTGGGTCTACGTCCCAGACATTTTCGCAATAGTGTTTTGTCTTAGGGTGGTTCGCCCGGTGCATAGCGATCGCCGCCGGGTCGTGATTGATCGCAATATCGACGCTCCGCCCGGTCGCAATCTCAATACCCGTAGACGCGCCCCCGCCGCCGGCAAAGTTGTCCACGATGATTTCATGAAAGACGCTTTTACTCACGTTTCCCCTCCATTCTGCGAATCAAAAATTGAACTTGTACATTTCCGCCTCTATATTGATGGTCTTCTTTGTTTTGCCTTTGAGCTTGATATATATTGTCCGATCCGGCACCATTTCCGGCTCTTTATCCTGCCGGCAGGTACATTTTTCGCCGGGGTCTAAGTTAGCCCCACATTTGGGACAGGTGTTGTAGTACGCCATAATGAGACCGCCTCCTTCATGTATGGATGTATGCATTTTGCATGTACCCATCTTTTTTGCCCGCTGCCTACTGAACAAAGTTCGTCAGCGCCGACGCCGCACCGTAAACAATACCCGCTTAGTGCGATGTGCTTCATGCGGTACGCTTTCATCAGCATTCGCCGGCGGTGTTTGCCGTGCGATTTTCGCAGGACAATGCCTCTCGTGGCAAAATCATATGCTATGCTTATGCAGGCTAAATCCGTTGCGCTAAGTGTCACGTCGTCGCATGCATATTCTTTGTTATACCGGCATTTTCCCGGCCGGCATTTTTTCCCACCTTTATACGCACAGTTTGCATAGGCTTTTCCGTTTTTTAAGATAAGTTTTTTTCTGGTCATTCGTATTAGATTATTGGTAAGCAATCTTGCTTCTTTAGCAATCATGGTATTCTATCCTCCTCATCGGGAATGGGGGCAATCGGGGCCCAATGCGTTACCCCGCTTAAAATGTGATGCGTATAAGCGTCAATCCAAAACATCACTTTTTTGTAAACGTGCTTTTGCAGTATAGCGACATGAGGGCTGCCGTTATAAACAAGGTGCCGGTCCGATTCGTAGATATATGCATTCATATTTTTTTTGATTCTCAGCGTCGGCAGCTCGTCGCCGACATTAATCCACCGCATGTCTATTCCTCCAATCCTTCAACATCCCACCCGCATACCGGGTTCATGTCTGTGCAAATCCCTCGCAATTTTAGTATGCAGGCCGTACATGTCAGATTATTGCTATTGCGATAGTCGCAATATTCCCGGACAATTTTTGTCTGCCGTAAAACATACTTTTCAATGTCATGCATAGTTACCTCCTATCGCTGCCGCCAGCTTTCGCCGGCAAGCGGTACGATGTACGTCATTTCCAGGATTCGGTCGACCGTAGCGTCTGCCGTTGTCATATCGCCGCTTAACGGCGTCATGCGCTTGACCAGCTCATCGGCGCTGTAGTTGCTGGTAATAATGACGGGCTTATAATCCTCGTATCGGGCGTTGATAATCTGGTAGATTTTCGTCATCGCCCATTCAGTCGGCTGTTCCTTCCCTATATCGTCGATAATCAGCAAGTCAGCCGTCGTATATACCCGCATGATGTCGTCTTCTCTGCTGGCCGTATACCGTTCAAAGCTCGCCTTTATGTTGGCAAGCAGGTCTATCATCGTTGCAAAGACCACGGGGACGCCCGTATTCATGAGCTGGTTTGCGATGGCCGCCGCAAGGTGGGTCTTTCCAGTGCCCTTCGGGCCGGTAATCAGGAGCCCGTTCTTTTCCTGTCCCTGCGGGTCATGAAGCAGCTGCCGGAAGTTATCGGCGTACCCTTTGGCAATACGATAGGCCGGTTCATTTTCCGGCGTAATCGTAAATCTTTCAAAATTGCGGTTTCTAAAGCGTGCGCCGATGCCGGACATGCCAACTATCCTATGAATGCGTTCTCGTGCCTTCTCGGCTCTCTCAGCCTCAATTTTGGCAATTTCCTGTTTTTCCTGTTCCTCCGCTTTTTCCTGTTTTGCCTTTTGCGCCGCTGCACAGGTACAAGTTTCCGGCATGGGCGTCCACATAACACGGCTTTTTAAGACGATCCCACGCGTGTACCTCGGCTTACCGCAAAACTCGCATGGCACCGGCGCAGGCGGATTATAGGAAGCCGCTTCCGGCTCGTTGCTGTATATGACGTTAAGGAGTTTCGATACCGCTTCCATTTGATTCTTCCTTTCTGCTGAACATCTTGTTAAAATCTGGGTAGCCTTTAAAGCTGCCGTCCTTTCGGAGCTCGTCTTCTAATTCCTGCTGGGTCTTGGCCCGCGGCGGCTCCGCCGGCTTTATTCCGCTTCCATATTTGACACTTCCTTTATTTTGGTAATTTCCTTCAAGTACCTTCGTCATGTTCGCGGATTTCATCAGCCAATCAAAAGTAGCCGTCCAGTGCCGTTCGTTCTCGCCCTTTAAAAAATTGCTTTCTTCGGCCATCTTAAAAAGTGTTTCAAAGGCTTCTATATTTTCACCGTATTCTTTCCAGCGTGCGGCGATTGCCTTTTTTCGGTTTGCGCTTATCGTGATAACTCTTGAAAAGCTTTTGCATGTATCGTTATACAAATCTTTGATTTTTTGATAGGGTACGGGATTATTTTTTTCTTCTTTTTTCTCTTTTTTTACTAAGAGGTTATCTATATTGTTTGAAATATTGTTTGAAATATATATATTGTGTGCCGTTTCGGCACTAGCCCCCTGTGCCATTTCGACACTAGCCCCCTGTGCCGTTTCGACACTAACCCCATGCCGTTTTGACACTCCCCCCTGTGTCGTTTTGACACTCCCCCCTTGTGCTGTTTCGGCACTCCCCCCTTGTGCTGTTTCGGCACTATCTATACGTGGATAAGGCCAAACAGTTTTATAATAATTAGTGGTCGTATCTTTGCTTATTACTTGACGTTTTGTTATCAGTCCCTTTTCAAGTAAAGAGTTAATAGCACGTAAAACCGTATGGCGGCTATTAGTACCCAGCCATTCCGCTATATAGTTGAGGCTGCCGGAAAACTCCGTATCGTCGTCCTGCGTAAAGCCGTAGATGATTGCATAGACCTGCAGCTCTCGTCCTGTCAGCTTTAGATCGTTGACCATCCAGCCGTTGACGACGTAAAAATTGCTATTCTTAATCCGTGACATGCCCTGCCACCTCCCGCTTCCTTCGCGCTTCCTGCCAGCGTTTAAATTCTTCCTGTATCGCTGGATTCTCAAACATCTTTTCGGTTACTGCCAACAGCGAACGCGCCAGGCAGTCCCCGTATACGTCATTGATTTGCGTTACGTCTATCATCATATTTCGGCCCTCCCGGTACCTTTTTGGCGCGATTGAAATATAAACTATACGAAAAACTATTCGCTTTATGGTATAATATAGATAGCCTTTATTCGGGGTTGCCGCCCCAAAGGCTTTCTACTGTGGAGCCAAGTACCCGTGCTATCCGGATTGCCGTCCTTGTATTGGGTACTTGGCCTTCATTTTCGTATTTTTGGTATGCCCGCAACGATATGCCGACGAGATGCGCCACCTCTTTCTGCATATACCCGTTGCGCCGGCGTGCTTTTATCAACTCTTTATGCTTCATGCTTCAATTTTTTCTCCTTTTCTTCTCGCGAAAGGATCGTATCATGAATAAAAATATTCCAACCTTTCCGGCAATAAACCCAAAGGTCTTAGAAGCTTTCACAAATCCCCATGTATTAAAGGCCATCGGTACAATAACTGATTCTTATGAGGCCACTGCAAAGCTTTCTGACATATCCCCTTCGGTTTTATCATCAATGGCCGAAGTTGCCAGAACTATTCAAAATATGCCTATCCCTCCCAACATACCAAAAGTCGCTCTAGACACCACAACAATCCATTTAACAGAGAATCTGCAGCAAGCTGCACAAATTTATAAAGATTTCTATCAAATGTATCCCAATGGACTTTCTTTTTCTTCTGCTCTAGGAGAATATCTATCTACTCCTCTCGTTTCTTCCCATGACATAGAGCAAGAAATACGACGGGCTAAAGAAGCAATTGCCGCTGTAGATTCTCCCACTGCGCCTCTTACAATACAGAAAATTTCTGCCCAATTCTGGGTTAAAATTACAAATAAAGATAAGCTAATTGCTGCCATTTATACGGGAATTGAAATAATTTTAGATGAGCTTGAAAAAGCAACATCAATGCCAGAAATACACAATCTTCAATTATTTTTGCGTTTTTTAGTATTTCTTTACACATTTATTAATGCGTTTACTCCGGCTAATGAAACGGCCCATCACGATAAATAATCAACAGGAGCCATAAAAATAAAAGAACAATATTAGCCCATCCCATTACGAGAAAGTACGGGATATTCATGATGTGGCTTATTAATCCCAAAAATCCGCTTAACATCAATGCAGCAATTACATATTTAAGAATAAATTTCGCTTTATAGTGTTTTTTATCTATAGAGCGATTTTCTTTTTCTGTCATGCTGGCCCTCCTATGCTGGGTTCTTCATTTCGTCGACGTCCGTTTTACTTGCCGCGGTCTGAAAATCGTACTTGACGGACATGCCGGCCAGTACCCCCATTTCAAACGGGGTGACTTCCTTCATGTTTCTTATCTTCTCCGCAAATTTTTCCCAAAGTTCTTTTTTCATGATTACGTCCTCCTTTATTAGCTCATGGTATAATAAATCTAAAAATATCCTGTAATATAGGACGGTGGTTACTATGATAGAACAATTCTTTTGCGATAAAGCTATTACTGCCCTGGCTGCATGGTCGGCCGTTTTTATTTCACTGGGAAATTTTGTATGGCAATGGTGGCGTAAATATCCAAAACTAAAAGTCACGTTTGACAATGCCCTGCCGCCTATCGTTTTTCCATATGACCAAAAGCTCGTTCTTTCTAATAAGTTTGAAACCAGAGAAGAAGATCTGGAAGATGACGGATACGGGCTTTCTGCCAGATGTATAATTTACGTCCAACTAGAAAACCATTCAGAAACGCCCATCACCGTTACTGCCGCTACGTTTGTTGATGACGCTACGAAAAAAATATTTCGCTCGAATTTCAGAATAACCGGAGTAAAATATTCCGTTACTCCTCGCCTTGCCCCATATACGGTAGACTTAACCAAACTTCAATTAAAATTACCCGTACTGGTTCCTCCATATGAAATGAAATACGGTTATCTTTTATTTCCAGTCATTTTCACCGATGAGACAACCGGCACGCTTACCCTGCATTCTTCAGCAGGCAACAAACAATTTAAAACTAACATTATGACTGCAAAAAATTACTACATAGATAATCCCAAATATCTTATTAAAGCAGTAAACCGATAAGCCTAAATGTTACCTAAAATGAAATAAAGAAATTGGGCCGCTATAGGCAAAAAACACATGCCTGCACCAAAAGCATTCAGCATTGCCATTTTATAACAGCGGTCTAGATACATCATGATCCCCATAACGCTACAAGCTAAAAAGCCAAGATATACACCAGTCATAATTTATGCCTCCTTTTTTTCTTACATCGTTGTTTATTTTCTCTACTTTGTGGTTTCATAATATCACAAAGTAAGATTTATGGCAATATATTTTTGTAAAAATCTTGCATTGTAAGATTTTATGTGATATTCTACCAATAGAAGGAGGTAGAAATATGTCTATAGGTGAAAGAATAAAATTATTGCGTAAGGCTAAAAAGCTTACCCAAGCTGATTTCGGAGATAAAATTGGCTTAAAGGCTGGAGCTATTGGCATGTATGAAAATAATTTGCGCAATGTGTCTGAACAAAGCATTACCCTTATAGCACAAGTATTTAATGTGAACGAGGAATGGCTACGTACAGGCACCGGCGAAATGTACGCCGAAAACGACGAATCTATCGTCCGGGAATTAATTGAAAAATATCACATGACGGAAAACCAGCAGCGTATTATGTACGCCTTTTTGGCCATGGACGACGAAAAGCGCGAACGTGTTGCTACGGCCTTTTTTGATTTTATAGAATCCATGCGCCAGCAAGAATCCAAACAATCCGACGCCGACATTGAAGCAGAGCTCGACGCCTACCGGCAAGAGCTTAAAGCAGAAGCAGAAGCCCGCGTATCGTCTCCCTCCGCCGCTGGAAACGGCTCCTCAAAAAGAAGGGCATAAAAAAATAGCTGCTGTTTTGCCGCCTTATTTCCTTGTCGCTTTATTATCGTGTTACGTATAAAAGAAGCCAGAAAGGCGGCCGGATTAAAGCAAACAGATATTGCGCGTCTTTTAGAGGTAACAGCAGCAACGTATAGTCGTTACGAAAACGGGCAAATACAACCAGATCCGCCGACTTTATTAAAAATAGCGGCTATATTGCATACATCAGTTGATTACCTTCTCGGCAATGATGATGCCCCTAATATGCCGGATAAAATTACACTTTCTCAATCCTATTCTCCCGAAGAAGAAATCCTCATAAAAAAATACCGCCAGCTCGACGCCGACGGCAAAAAAGAAATAGAAAATATGATTGACTTCAAATTGCAGCTGCAAAACGAAAAATCTAAAGATACACAACACAAGGTCGGATAATATTTCCAAAGTGGAGAAAAGAGAAAAAGTAAACACATATTATTAAAAATATAATAAAATACTTGATTTTTACTAAACTACATGGTAATATAGTCATACGGAATGATCTTGGGGTGAAAACGTGAATTCTGCCCAAGACAATAGCCATGTAGTCAATTGACGCATGGCTATTTTTTTTAGGAGAATTAAATCATATGTCTGAAAAAGAATTTATTGACTATAATAAACAACTTGAAATCTTAGGAAGTAAACATATTGGCTTGGATAATCGAAAACTTGCAAAAAAGGCCTTAATTGATCATGGAATGTATAATATCGTGAATGCCTATAAAGACCCTTTTTTAAGGACCCGGGATCCTGAAGAGTATTTACCCGGAATTCAATTTTCCGAAATATATACCTTACATAATGCAGATTTATTATTACAATCTTCATTTACGTATCCGATGACAATTATTGAATCAAAATTAAAGGCTGCCCTTGCTTTCGAGATATCCAAAAAATATGGGAAAGATCATAACAATTATCTAACATTGGATACCTTTTACACAGGTGAAACAACCGCTCTAATTCGTGCGCAAAAACTCATTGCATTTTTAACCCGAAAGATAGCAGACCAAACGGCTACTAAATATTCAAATCCCGTTAAACACTATAACGAGAAATACCATTTCGTCCCTATGTGGGTTTTAACTACAACTTTGACCTTTGGAAATATAAGCGAAATGTATTCTTGCTTAAAACACTCTGAACAAGTGGCCATTTCACGTCGGTTTAATTTTACTCCGAAAGAATTGGAAAGTGTTATAAAATTTATCAATATTATCAGAAATAAGTGCGCTCACCATAATAGGCTCTATTGCCATAAAAATGACACTAAATCAAGTTTTCCAATTCCCGTTTTATCAATTCACAAAGAGCTTGATTTACCCAAAAAAGGAAATCGTTATACCGTGGGAATTACTGACATGTTAGCTTGTTTAATCGTCTTTAGGCATTTCTTATCCCGTCAGGACTTTAGACGCTTATTATGGATTACACTAATATTTTCACGTTACATAAGAGCATTTATTAATCCCTTATCAGCACAACGTATTATGGAGGTTACAGGCCTTGATATAAAGTATTTAAATAAATTGAAAAAGTTATAAGGAGCTTCGTACATACCCCTTATTTGACAAATACCGTGATTTTTAGTTATATTAATACTATCAAACCCTACGGGGTCCATTGTTACATAGGTCAAGTAGCGATAAGCTACCAAGTAAAAGCCTTGTGCCCAAAAGCGCAAGGCTTTTTTGCACGCTAATATAATGCGCATTGCTTTTATACGCAATAAATTATATAATGAAATTATGATATTCATTTAGAGAGAAGGTGCCAGCTATGCTGAGTATGTACCCCGCTATTTTTTATGAAGAAAAAGAAGGCGGCTACTCTATCATTTTCCCAGATTTAAACCATTTAGCAACTTGCGGCGACACATTAGAAGACGCTATGGCTATGGCCGTAGACTGTCTGGCTAACTACCTGTATATAGAAAAAATGGAAGGAAACAACGTCCCCGCTCCTACGCCGCTTGAAAAGGTTGAGGTACATTGCGAGGATTCCGAAGGCTGGGAATATGTAAAATCCTTTGTCAATCTCGTTTCCGTAGACGTTAACGAGTATGCACGGCAGCACTTTGATAGACCCGTGCGGAAAAACGTAACTATTCCATACTGGTTAAATGAAACGGCCAAACAGAAAAATATAAACTTTTCTAAAGTATTGCAAAACGCCTTACTTGCAGAGTTGAACTTGAAAAATAAGTAAGGAAATGAAACAGTTACAAATTGTAACCGTTTGAACTATTTGCCTATGACGAAAATGTATAAAGGGGTCTTTATTATGGCGAAAAAGAAAGCGACAGCCAATACCTCATACAGCGCAGGAACTCGTGCCGTTATCTATGCCCGGTATTCGCCGGGTCCAAACCAACGAGAAGAAAGCATAGAAGGGCAAATCCGAGAATGTAAGGAGATAGCCGCCAAAAACGGGCTCATGGTCATACATGAGTACATCGACAAACGGCTGTCCGGCACTCGCGACGATCGGCCAGACTTTCAGCGTATGCTGCGCGACGCCGACCGCGGTTTGTTTGACGTCCTGCTGGTATGGAAAAACGATAGATTTTCTCGTAATCGCTACGACAGCGCTATATCTAAGCGCCGATTAAAGCGCGCCGGCGTAAAAATCATGTATGCTAAAGAGCATATCCCAGATGGCCCGGAAGGCATTATACTTGAAAGCCTGCTTGAAGGGCTCGCCGAATACTACAGCGCAAACTTGGCCCAGAATATCCGCCGCGGTCAGCTTGAGAACGCATTGGAAGGGAAATTCATCGGCGGGACAATCCCCCTGGGCTATAAGCTCGACGCCGAAAAACGATACGTCATAGACCCAGAAACGGCTCCGCTCGTCCGGGAAATCTTCAAGCGCTACGTCGACGGCGAAGCTATCATCCATATCTGCGACGACTTAAACGCCCGCGGCTATCAAACAGCCCGTAAAAAAGCATTTAACCGCAGCAGCTTGCACCGCATCCTTGCCAATGAAAAATATATCGGCGTTTATCGCTTTGAAGATATAGAGCATAAAGACGCCGTGCCGCGGCTTATATCCGACGAGCTGTTCCAGGCCGCTTCCCTGCGAGCGATAAAAAACAAAAAGAGCCGGCGCACCATACAAGCCGGACAGGTCGACTACCTGTTGACCGGCAAACTCTTTTGCGGCCATTGCGGCGAAACCATGGGCGGTAGCTGGGGCACGAGCAAGAGCGGCACACGCCATTATTACTATGTATGCAATGGCAAGAAAACAAAAAAAAGCGCCTGCCATAAAAAGGCAGAGCGCAAGGAAGACCTGGAAAAGTTAGTCGTCGATGTGGTCATTAAAAACGTGCTTTGCAATCAAGCTGTCGTTGATTTTATTATTGACCGATGTATGCAAATCCAGGAGCAGGACACCGACACTTCCGCCGCCGATGGGCTGCGTCGTGAATTGGCTGACGCGGAAAAACGTCTTGAAAATCTCATGACCGCCATAGAATCGGGCATTATTACGGCGACAACCAAAGCGCGGCTCGTCGAGTTAGAAGAACGATGCGCCACGCTGAAACAAGGTATTGCAGAGGCAGAAATCAGGCCGCCTAAATTTAGCCGGGAACAACTCGAATTTATTTTTGAAAAATACCAAAATAGGGACATGGACGACCTCTCGTTCATTCGAGACGTCATAGACACATTTGTCCACGCCGTCTATGTCTACGATAATAAATTACTGATTACGTTCAATTATTCAGGAGATAATACCGTGGAAATTCCGCTGTCGGAAATAGAAAAATCCGTTGATTCTGCGGGTTCGCAAGTGTTCGACTTTTACGGCATAAACTCCACCACACCAAAAAAGCTGATTACGGTGATCATACACTGTAATCAGCTTTTTTATTTTCCTATTTTGATTATTTTACGACCTCATAGGGCCAGTCCATGATGCCGCCGATGCTGTAGACGTTGGTATAGCCCTGTTCTGTCAGCGCCGCTGCCGCGCGGCCGGCGCGCTTGCCGCTGCGGCAATATACGAAGATTTCCGCGTTTTTATCCGGCAGGACCTTGGCGACGGAATCAGCCTTCGCTTCAATCTGCTCTACCGGCAGCAGCACGGCGGAAGGAATATGGCCTGCCGCATATTCTTCCTGAGTGCGCACGTCGACGACGACGAGATTTGTCTGCTGATCCATCTGCAGTTTTGCTTCCTGCGGCGTCAGCGTCCGATACGGGACGGCTGCCGCTGCCGCAGGAGCCGCGTTTAGCCCATCAGCGGCAAGGCAGGCCGAGGCCGCTGAAAATGCGGCAATAGCAATACATACCAATAGTTTTTTCATGTTCATCACTCCTTGTGCATCAATATATCTATATATTATAGAAAGTATAAAATTACTATGTCAACGGCAAAACGGCTCCTTCTCATCAGATACGCCGATACCGCACTGCGCAGTTACGCCCGTTGCCGCCATGCAAAATGTTTGTCGACCTCTTTCCTCCCATTGCCAGCATCATGGTATCGGTCCATCCTACTAAAAACACGACCAGTGGAACTTCGCTTCGCAGCCGTCTCAGGAAACTATCGACGCAACGCGCGCATTGCCGCGCAGCATCAAAAATTTACGGAATTCAGACAAATATCTTCATTGCCAAGAATAAAAAAATAGGCTACTCTTAATATATACAAAAGGTATGTATTAAGAGGAGGTTATTATTATGGATCGATCCGATATGATGTACGTAATGTACGATAAGAAAGGCCCGAAAGTAGCGGAAAATTTCGCTAAGCGCGGCTTTGAAGCCTATTACTGTCCTACCAAGGAAGAAGCGCTGCAAAAAGCGCTGGCCCTCATTCCGGCAGACCACGTCGTGTCCTGGGGCGGTTCCGTTTCTATCAACGAAATCGGCCTGCGGCCCTATGTGCTGGAGCACTACCAGGTCATCGACCGCGACGCCGCCGCCTCGCCGGAAGAACGAGTCGAGCTGATGCGCAAGGCCCTGCTCTGCGACACCTTCATCATGGGAACGAACGCTGCGACAGAAGACGGCCAGCTCTATAATATCGACGGCAACGGAAACCGCGTCGCCGCCCTGGTATACGGCCCGAAACAGGTCGTCGTCATCGTCGGCATGAACAAGGTCGCGCCGACCATGGAAGACGCTGTCGTCCGCGCCCGCACAGTAGCCGCTCCCATCAACAAACAGCGCTTCGCCGCTCCGACGCCGTGCATCGTCACGGGCATGTGCGCCGACTGCAACAGCGAAGGCAGCATTTGCAACCAGTTCGTCCGCACGCGCCGCTGCAGCCCAGCCGGCCGCATCAAAGTCATTCTCGTCGGAGAAAATCTCGGTTTTTAATTATCCTGCGTCCCTTTGGATGCTGCAAGCCGCCATGTCATTGCACATGGCGGCTTTTTTTATATTCCCTGCTGGCATACCTGTGACAAATGCGTATACCTCCTTTTTTATCCATGCTATTTATGAATCGATACATATATTGATTAATTCTGTAAATCTATAGTAAAATATAGTTATTGTTTTCACGAATAGTTTTTCATTTTTATCTATGCGAATAACGAATGAAACTATATTTTAAGCGTGAAACGCATTCCTATCTCTCCTTATTTAAGGGAAAAATTTCACATACTATAAGAAAGGATGGAACGTATTATGCTAACCTTCGTATTAGCCCTGTCTCCTATTTTATGGCTCATCATTTCTCTGGGATTTCTCAAAATGCAAAGTTTTAAGGCCTGTCCTATTGCCTTGCTCCTCTCCTTTGCCGTAGCGCTTTGGTATTATCATCTGCCGGCGCTCCATGCCGGCACGGCGGCTTTAGAAGGCGTCGCATTAGCTTGCTGGCCTATCTTATTAGTCATTATCGCCGCTATTTTTACATATAATTTGACGTTATATACAAAATCCATGGACATTGTAAAACACATGCTGACGACGGTCAGCAAAGACCAACGCGTCCTCGCCCTGCTCATCGGCTGGGGATTCGGCGCGTTCATGGAAGGCATGGCCGGTTTCGGCACGGCTATTGCCATTCCGGCCAGCATGCTCGTCGCTATGGGATTCAATCCTGTAAAGGCTATTTTGCTCTGTCTGATTGCCAATTCCGTGCCTACGACATACGGTTCTATCGGCATTCCAGCCAGCACGCTGGCAAATTTGACCGGCCTTGACCCTGTCCAATTGTCTACTTACATCAGCTTGCAGCTCTTGCCTCTCAACATCATCTGCCCATTTCTCATGGTCATAATCGTCGGCGGCTCCATCAAGGCCTTACGAGGCGTAACGCTGCTGACGCTGCTGTGCGGCTTGGGCCTGGCTGTGCCGGAACTGCTCATTTCGGCCGTTGCGGGTCCGGAACTGGCCGTTATGATTTCGTCTGTCGTCATCATGGGCATCATCGTCCTATACTCCAAATACCGTCCTTCCCAGGATGAAACGTACCACATGGACATCCATCCGGCCCACGTACCCTTGCACGGCGGATTCTTAGCCTGCCTGCCCTTTATCCTCATCTTCGTCTTCCTGCTGCTGACTTCTAAATTCGTCCCTGTCATCAACGTTCCCTTAAGCGCTATCAAAACTTCCGTCGTCATATATACCGGCCCGGGCGCTTCTCCTTATACCTTCGTTTGGTTAGCTACGCCGGGCGTACTTATTTTCCTGGCTGCATTTATCAGCGGATACGTGCAAAAGGCTTCGTTCAGCGAAATGTTCTTTGTGCTGCTTCAAACGATCCGCGGCCTGCGCAATACGATCATCACCATTATCGCCGTTATCGCCACGGCTAAGGTCATGGGCTACAGCGGCATGACGTCGGATATCGCCAGCACGGCCGTCGACGTAACCGGCAACTTTTATCCCTTCATCGCTCCGATTATCGGCTCTGTCGGCACCTTTATTACCGGCTCCGGCACGTCGAGCAACGTATTATTCGGCAACTTGCAGACCGATGCCGCCAAAGCTATCGGCGCCAACGCGGCCTGGCTGGCAGCGGCAAATTCTGCCGGCACATGCGTCGGCAAGATGATCTCGCCGCAAAGCATCGCCATCGCCGTAGGCGCTATTTCCCTAGTAGGAAAAGACAGCGAAATCCTCAAAGCTATTATCAAAGTATACGTTCCGTACGCCATTATTTTAGGCTGTATCGTATATTTCGGACAACTCTTTATTAGCTAACTGAACAATACAAAAAAACGCATTCGCAGCAACCGTTGCGAATGCGTTTTTTATATGGCGTCTTATCTTAGAATCTTCACCCGTTCTTCTACAGGGACTTTTTGAATCGGCTTCGGAGCTTCCAACACCTGTCCGAAGGGCATCTGGGCGATGAGCTTCCACGATTCCGGCGCATGGACGAGCTGTTTTACTTCGTCGTCAATGAGGGGATTATAATGCTGTATATTTACGCCCAATCCCAAATCAGCCAGGGCCGTCCAGACAGCAAACTGCATCATGCCGTTAGCCTGCTGGGCCCAAACGGGAAAATTATCGGCGTACGTCGGAAATTGCCGGGCCAGGTCGTCTACGATGGACGTGTCGTCAAAAAACAAGACTGTCCCATAGGCCGCGGCGAAGGAATGGATTTTTTGTTCTGTCGCGGCAAAATTGGCCGGCGGCACGATAGGACGCAGCGTATCCATCGTAATATCCCATATCCTGTCGTGCACGGCGCCGAGGGCCACGACGACCTTGCCGGACTGCATGTTGAATGCCGACGGGACCTCCCGTACCACCGTCTGAATCGTCTCTACAATCTGCCCTTCTGAAACGGGGATTTCTTTCCCCAAAGCATAATTCGTCCGTCTCTGCTTAACGGCATCTATAAAATTGGCCATGCCGATCATCTCCTATCATGATTTTCAAGCAATAATAATTATTCTTTACTATTGATTTCATCATATCATGGGAGACAGCATAAAACAACACTATGATAGTACATTTTACATGAAGATTTCTATGATTTGTCCGTTGCGGACCGGCTCGCTCCGCCGGAACGAAGCCATGCACTGCTCTGCCGTCCATTGCGGATGCTCATACGCCAGAAGGAAATTGCGTATAAACTGCGCATGAGTAAACAGGAGGATAAATTGTTCCGGACGCCGCTGCAGGAGGCTTATCGTCGTCTGAATCCGCTCCATAAGCTGCCGGTAGCTTTCGGCGCCTTCGCCGTCGACATAGTCGGGGTCCAGCTTCCGCCAATAGGCGATGACCCTGGGACGGCGCTGGGCAAAGGTCGTGCCGACGCAGGTCGCCGGCGCCAGATATACAAATTCATGAATGAAGTCCCAAATCCCCGTATGGGCCTGTGGGAACCGTCCAATCGTCGGCATCGCCGTCTGCTGAGCCCGCAAAAAAGGAGACGTAACGATTAAATCCGGAGCCGACGGTATGGCAAGAGCCAGCTCCTGGGCCTGCTGAAGCCCCTTTTCCGACAACGGGATAGCCGCATGGTCCTGCGTCGGTTCGCCGGCATTGGCAATACTCTCGCCGTGCCGGATAAGCCAAATTTTTTTCATACGTATCACCAGCCTTTTCCTGTATGTATTGTACCATGAGAAGCCATAAAATGAAACGAGCTGCCGCGACACCTCGTGCATCGCGGCAGCTCCGTCGTCACAGATACTATACTCTAAGGATTGTCGAGTTATTTATCTGCTAATTCTTTATAGATTTCATATTTCTTCTTGGCAAATTCTTCGGCCTTGGCAAACAGCTCGTCGGCAATATCCGGGAAGGTCCGGGTCAAAGCGGCGTACCGCGTTTCGCCCATGAGGTATTCACGGAACGATTCCTTCGGTTCCTTCGAGTCGAGGATGAAGGGATTCTTGCCTTCTTTTTCCAGCGAGGGGTTGTACCGATACAGGTGCCAATACCCGCAGTCTACGGCCCGCTTCATTTCTTCCTGGGCGTTGCCCATGCCGCCGCGGATTCCGTGGTTGATGCACGGCGAGTAGGCGATGATGATGGAAGGCCCGTCGTAGGCTTCCGCTTCCTTGATGGCCTTAATAAGCTGGTTCGGATCGGCGCCGAGAGCGACCTGGGCGACGTAGATATGGCCGTACGTCATGAGCAGGCGTCCCAGATCCTTCTTGTTGAACTTGCGGCCCGACGCGGCGAACTGCGCCACTGCACCGACAGGCGTAGCCTTGGACGACTGGCCGCCCGTATTGGAATATACTTCCGTATCGACGAGCATGACGTTCAGGTTGGCGTTCATAGCCATGACGTGATCCAAGCCGCCGTAGCCGATGTCGTAGGCCCAGCCGTCGCCGCCGTACATCCAAATCGTCTTTTTGATGATATGTTCTCTATGGGCTAAGATGTATTTCTGCAGAGCATCAGCTTCGCCGGTCAGTTCAGCTTCGCTCAGCGCTTTAATATATGCACGGCTTATGCCTTCCGTGACTTCGCCTTCGTTTGCAACACCGATGGAGTCGAGCCATGCCTGAATCGCGTCGTGCAGCGCGCCGTCCGTCAGCGGCAAAAGCTGTTCCGATTTGATGCGGATATCGTCGCGCTGCTGCGTCATGGACAAGGACATGCCGAGGGCAAATTCAGCGTTGTCTTCAAATACGGAGTTGGACCAAGCCGGACCGAAACCTTCACTGTTCGTCGTATAGGGAATGCTCGGCATCGCGGAACCCCAGGCCTGGGTGCATCCCGTCGCGTTGGCAACGAGCATGCGCGGCCCAAACAGCTGGGTCAAAATCTTCATGTACGCCGTTTCCGCACAGCCTGCGCAGGCACCGGAGAACTCGAGGAGAGGCTGGTTGAACTGGCTGCCCTTGACGGAGAACTTATCGAGGCCCGTATCCTTCGGCGCAATCGTCTGGGCGTAATCCCAGTTTGCGCTTTCATGGCGCTGCGTGTCGAGAGGCTTCATGACCAGCGCTTTTTCCTTGGCCGGGCAGACGTTGACGCAGGTGCCGCAGCTGTAGCAGTCGAGAGGCGATACCTGCATGCGGAATTCATACCCTTCCAGGCCCTTGCCGACGGCCTTTTTCGTCGTGAAATCAGCCGGAGCCGCCTTCTTTTCATCAGCCGTTACCAAGTACGGGCGGATAGCGGCATGCGGGCAAACGAGGGCGCAGCGGTTGCACTGGATGCAGTTTTCAACGATCCATTCCGGCACCGTCGAAGCAATGCCTCTCTTTTCATATTTCGTCGAGCCCAGGGGATAAGAACCGTCGGCATACTGGACAAATTCGCTGACGGGAATCGTATCGCCCAGCTGAGCGTTCGCCGGTTCGACGATTTTCGTAATGAAATCGGGCAGACCGCTTTCGGCCTTCGGCGGATCCGCCGGCAGGTCCTTCCAGCTTTCCGGCACGTCGACGGCGACGAGGCCCGTAATGCCCCGGTCCACGGCGGCCTGGTTCATGGAAATGACGGCTTCGCCCTTTGCCAGATACGTCTTGGCAATAGCTTCTTTCATGTAGCGGACGGCGTCTTCGATAGGCAGGATTTCCGTCAGCTTGAAGAAGGAAGCCTGCAGAACCGTATTGGTCCGATTGCTGCCGAGGCCGATTTCTTCGGCGATCTTCGTCGCGTCAATCGTATAGAAGCGCAGTCCCTTTTCGGCAATCTGCCGTTTTACCTTATTGCTCAGATGCTGATCCAGCTCTTCGGGGCTCCAGCTGCAGTTCAGCAGGAAAATGCCGCCGTCCTTTACTTCGCTGACGATGTCGTACGAATCCATGTACGCCTGTTTATGACATGCCAGGAAATCAGCCTGCTTGATGTAATAGGTCGAGCGGATCGGATTCTTGCCGAAGCGGAGATGGGATTTCGTCACGCCGCCCGATTTTTTCGTATCGTATTCAAAATAGGCCTGAACGTACATACCCGTATTGTCGCCGATAATCTTGATGGAGTTTTTGTTCGCGCCGACTGTACCGTCCGATCCAAAGCCCCAGAACTTGCAGCTCACCGTGCCCTGGTCGTCGATCTGAATGGGTACGTCCGGCAAGGACAGGTGCGTTACATCGTCAATGATGCCCAAGGTGAAGTGCTTCTTCGGCTGCAGCGATTCCATATTGCGGAATACGGCGTGAATCGACGCCGGCGGCACGTCCTTGGACGACAAGCCGTAGCGGCAGGCCATGATAGGAATGTAGCGTCCCGTATGTTCTACGGCAGCGCAGACATCTTCAAACAGCGGCTCGCCTAAGGCGCCCGGTTCCTTCGTCCGGTCCATAACGGTAATGGAGCGAACTGTTTCCGGCAAGGCCTGCATGAAGTGTTCCAGCGAGAAGGGACGGAACAGGTGTACCTGCACGTAGCCGACCTTCTTGCCCTGGGCGTTCAGCGAGTCTACGACCTCCTGAATCGCGCCGGTAACGGAACCCATGGCGACGACGACGTGCTCTGCTTCCGGGTCGCCGTAGTAGTTGAATAATTTGTACGTACGGCCCGTCAGCTCGCTGATCTTGTCCATATAGTCTTCTACAATGTACGGAAGGCGGTCGTACCAAGAGTTATTGGCTTCGCGGGACTGGAAGAACATGTCCGGGTTGGTGACGGTGCTGCGGATGACCGGATGTTCCGGATTTAAGCCGTGATGCTTGAAGTCATACAGGGCGTCTTGATCAATCAGCTTTTTCAATTCGTCTTCCGGCAGCATGCTGATTTTCTGGATTTCATGAGACGTGCGGAAGCCGTCGAAGAAGTGCATAAAGGGAACGTGCCCCTTAATCGCCGACAAATGAGCCACTGCCGCCAAATCGGCGCATTCCTGCACGCTGGCGCTGCACAACATGGCCCAGCCCGTATTGCGGCAGCCCATGACGTCGGAATGGTCGCCGAAAATAGACATGGTATGAGTCCCGACCGTACGGGCCGCCACGTGGAGGACGACGGGCTTCAATTCGCCCGATAAGCGGTGCATGACGGGAATCATGAGCATAAGGCCTTGAGACGCCGTAAAGGACGAACACAGGCTGCCCGTTTCCGACGCGCCGTGAACGGCGCCGATAGCGCCAGCTTCGGACTGCATTTCTACCAGCTTAACCGGCTGGCCAAATAAATTCTTTCTTCCGTTAGCCGCCCATACGTCGACATGCTCCGCCATGGGAGACGACGGCGTAATAGGATAAATCGTAGCTACTTCCGTAAAAGCGTATGCTACATCAGCCGTTGCTTCATTTCCATCTACGGTTTTAATAATCTGCTTAATCATATAGTACACTCCTTTTCTGATAAACAGCCTCACAATAGATTTCGCGAAATTCGTATAACGTTTAACTTAATTACAGTATAATCTCATTTATTATAAAAGTCAAGCATAGGACATTTGCGTTTTATACATGCATAAGCAAAAAAAATGCGCTTTCCTTCACATAAAGAAAAGCGCATTTTTTATGCTTATGAAATTAATACCAGCGAGTCATGGGCAATTCGTTGTTGACGCCCTTGGTCATGAGCACTTGATGCAGGTCGATGTTGCCGATGTAAAACGCCGCGGCGCAGCCGCAGAGATACAAATCCCACATGCGGACAAATTCTTCGCCCCGTTCGGCTGCAATCTGATCATGGACCTTCTGGAAATTATCGTACCAGCACATGAGGGTCTTGTAATAGTGACGGCGCAGGCTTTCGACGTCGATGACCCGGAAATCGCAGTTGTAGGCGACGTTGATGATTTCACGCAGCGACGGCAAGGTACCGCCGGGGAAGATGTACTTGCGCATCCAGGGATTGCCGACGCTTTCGTCGAGGCCGCTGATGTAATGGAGAAGGAACAAGCCGCCGTCCTTCAGCAGGTGATCTGCCGTTTCCATGTAGACAGAATAGTTGGAACGGCCCACGTGTTCCAGCATGCCGACGCTGACGATACGGTCATAAGTCCGGCCTTCTTTAATCAGGTCGCGGTAGTCGATCAGGTCGATTTGCACCTGTCCCTGCAGTCCCAGGGCTTCGATGCGTTCCTGCCCCTTTTTCCACTGTTCGTGGCTCAGCGTGCAGCCATAGCCCTTTACGCCGTATTTCTGCGCCGCTTCGATGAGCAGGTAGCCCCAGCCGCAGCCGATGTCGAGGAGGCTCATGCCCGGCTGCAGATGCAGCTTTTCCAAAATATAGTGGACCTTATTGTGCTGGGCCTGTTCGAGCGTATCGTCTTCCTGCTTGAAATAAGCGCAGGAATAGCTCATGGACGGATCAAGCCATAATTGATAAAAATCGTTGCCCAAATCGTAGTGAGACGAAACCTGCTGCTTCTGATAGGACTTAGATTCCGGCGTGTATAAAATCCGCTTCAGCGCGCTCTTGTCCAGGGAAAACTGGCTGGTCTGGCTCAAAATGCACTGCAGGGCCGTGAACAAATCGCCTTCGATTTCCAAGTCCTTGCGCATATACGCTTCGCCCAATGCCAGGGATGTCGAAGACAACAGCTCGCGCTTGGGAATATCCTTATGAATGACGACGTTAAATAAGGGCTGACCGCTGCCAATGGTATACTTTTTATCATGCAGGTCTACTGTAAAGCAGTACTTGTCAAACCGATGTAAATAATGAATTAAAAACGTATCCAAAATATGCATTTCTTCCACCTCAATTCAAATCTTACCTGCTGTGCGTCGTTCCGCCGATAACGTTGGCCAAGACCATCATGGTCGTCACCGCTCCGACGCCGCCGGGTACGGGAGTCACCGCTCCGGCTACGCCTGCAACCTCGTCGAAAGCGACGTCGCCTACGGTTTTGCCGTCCACGCGGTTGATGCCGACGTCGATGACGACGGCTCCCGGCTTAATCATATCGGCCGTAACCAGCCCGGCTTTGCCTACGGCGGCGATGACGACGTCGCCCCGTCTCGTCACGGCCTTTAAATCTGCCGTGCCCGTATGGCACTGGGTGACCGTAGCATTGCGGGACAGGCACAGCTGAGCCAAGGGCTTGCCGACGACGGCGCTCCGGCCGATGACGACGACTTCCTTGCCGGCCAGCTCGACGCCGTAATAATCCAGAATCGCCATGACGGCCTGGGGCGTGCAGGGCACAAAAGCCGGCCGCCCGGTAAATAAACGCGCCACATTGCAGTCCGTAAGACCGTCTGCGTCTTTGTCCGGACGGATCGCGTTGACGACGCTCTGGGCGTCGAGATGCGGCGGCAGGGGCATCATAAGCAAGATACCGAACACGGAACTGTCAGCGTTGCACTGTTCTATACGGGCAATCAGCTCCGCCTCCTGCACCGCCGCCTCATATTGATACACATCTGCCTGTAATCCGACGGAACGCGCCGTCTTCTGCATAGACGCGGCATACATAGCCGACGGCTTGTCGCCGCCTACTAAAAAGATAACCAGTTTCGGCTGGATGTGCCCCTTCTGCAGCTCAGCGATACGGCGCTCTATACGGCTGCGGTGAAACGCAGCCACTTCCTTTCCGTCCAACAGCTTCACATCCACTCCTCCTTTAACGCATAAATGTTACTGTGACATTGTTCCCCGGAGGAACGTAGCTTCCTCCCTGCGGAACCTGATATACGGCATGTCCCGTGCCGTTCGGTACGAAGCCAAGGCCGGCCTCGTTCAGCCAGTCGTTGACTTCGCGGCTGTCCCAGCCTATAAAAGACGGAAGCAGGACGCCTTCATCAGTCCGATGAATCGGCGGTATGTCCCGCGTCTTCTTCGGCTCGCGCGGCTTCTTGCCCGCTTCTATCATCCATGCTACAGGCTGGGACGGGCGGATGCCCTTGATGCGGACGATGTCCGTCATCATCTCCTTAAATACGGGAGCTGCCACTTCCGCCCCGTAATAGGCCCCTTTCGGATTATCTACGACGATGAGGACGACGTACTGCGGATCTTCCAGCGGGCCGAACCCGACGAAGGAACCGATATACTGCCCTTCGGCGTACCCGCCATGCACCGGGTCCAGCCTCTGGGCCGTACCGGTCTTGCCGCAGAATTCGTATCCATCAATCTTCGCCGTCTGGCCGCCGCCGGAAGAAATTTCCTCCGCCAATATCTTGCTGATTAACGAAGCCGTTTCTTCCTTAATAGGCCGCCCGACTTCCTGAGGCTCCGTTTTTTGGTATACGCTGCCGTCGGGATTGTCGATTTCCTTGATAATAAAAGGCTTCATCATGCGGCCGCCGTTGGCGATGGCCCCGAAGGCCTGCACCATCTGCAGCGGCGTGACAGCAATACTCTGGCCGATAGCCATGGTCGCTTCGTCGACTTCGCTCATATCGTCGGCATCAAACAGGATGCCCGACCCTTCGCCGGCCAGCTCGATGCCCGTCGCCTTGCCGAAGCCGAAGCGCTTGGCGTAGTCGATCATCGTCTGTCCGCCCGTGGTCAGTCCCATTTTAACCATGCCCGTATTGATAGAAAATTTCAATATATCCTTTACCGTAACATCGCCCAGGCCTTCTTCATCCCAGTTCTGAATCGTCCGGTCGGCGACTTGAATATATCCAACGTCGTGGTATACGCGGTTTACGTCCCATTTTCCCGAATCGATAGCCGCAGCGGCCATAATCGGCTTGAACGTCGACCCCGGTTCGTACAAGTTGACGACGGCCCGGTTGCGATACTGTTCAGCGCTGCCCTTGCCGAATTCATTCAAATTATACCCGGGCCGGCTGGCCATAGCCAGGATTTCGCCCGTCTTAGGGTCCATGACGATGACTGCCGCGCCTTCGGGACGGCTCCGCTCCATGATGCCGTCCAGGCTTTTTTCCGCCAGGAATTGAATCGTACTGTCCAGTGTCAGCCGGACGGACCGTTCTTTGTCGGGCAGTATCTTTTCCAGAGCCGAATCAAAAATAGGAATGTTATTCTTATCGGTCATGAGTCGAAAGGTCTGCACATTGCCCCGTATTTCTTCATCCAAAATCATTTCGATGCCGTCCAGGCCCTCGTCGTTTTCCCCGACGAACCCGATGACCTGCGCGGCTAAGCCGTTATTGGGATAAAAGCGGTGGTTTTCGTCGATAAACCGCAGCCCTTCCAGCTTCTGCTCCTTGATGACCTGGGCCGCGCCTTCGTATTTTTCGTGATCCATAGTCCGCTCCAGCCACACGAAAGCCGTATCTTCTTCCAAGGCCTTTTGAATATCCCCTTCGGGCATGCGCAAATACGGCGCCAGCATGCGGGCGATATCGGCAGGCGGCTTATTGAGCATCGTCGGGTCGGCGTATAAGGATTTCGCCATTTCGCTGATGGCCAGCACCTTGCCGTTGCGGTCAAAAATCGTGCCCCGCGGCGACTGGAGCTTTCGATCCGTTTCGGCCTGGCTGTCGGCCATCTCCGTGAGCTCTCCCCGCTGGACGACCTGCAGATATACGAGACGCATGCTGATAAAAGCGCAGAATACAAACAGCACCAATACGCACGTTCCTATACGTTTTCGAATCTTTTTGTATTGCTTGATATCCTTATCTTCCGTCATGTACTATCTCCAGTATGGCGCTTGAGCCACTTCTCCGCCGCCTCAGCCAGTACGTCGGCGTCGTTCTGCAATTCCTTATTCTGCACGCGCTTGAGCAGGACGCGCAGGCATTCTCCCGTCCGGCGGCCGCAGGCATCCGATATGCGCCGGTCGTAGCGCAGATCCTTCGTGCCGACCGGCATCTGGCCGGCTAACAAGGCCATGTACTCGCCGAACGATTCGGTACCGCTCGTATCGGCGTCCCGATGGCCGCAGCCCAGGACATCGCCGCAGGCTACGGCCGTCGCTTGCCGAACGGCTTCTACCAGCTCGTCCGTCCGGCGAAAGGGCCCTTCCAGCGCTTCGCGGCGCAGCCATTTATCTACGTCACCCTGCCCTGTATTGGCAAAATAATGAAATTTCATATGCGTCTTTACCAGCCAGGCTACCCTCTTGGCAAAATCCGGCGGCTTGCGCCACCGCAGCAAAACGGCCTCGGCCACTTCGGCGCCCTTGGCGTCGTGGCCGTAGTCCGTATAGCGGCCTTTGTGAACGCCCCGGATTCCCGGCATGCCTTTGGCGACATCGTGGAAAAAGGCTCCGTAGCGAATCGTCAAATCCGGCGGCGTATGGGCCACGACGGCTAACGTATGGAACCAGGCATCGAACAAGTGAAAGGGACGCGACTGGGGCGTCGACGGCAAATGGCTGCACTCCGGCAAGATGGGCACGTCCTGATACACGCCGTTTTCCCTGCGCCGGCAGCTGCAGGCGCCGAGGCCGGTCCGCACCAGCACATCCAGTCCTTTATAAGCCGCCGGCGTCGTCATGAGGCGGTCGATTTCACCGACGACCCGTTCGACGGACAGGCCAGCGACGCGGTGAAATGCCTCAGGCATCGCTTGTATCAGTTCTTTATCGGGCAGGAAATCAAGCTGCCCCGTAAACCGACATGCCCGGAACAGGCGCAGCGCGTCTTCCTGAAACCGCCGCCGCGCGTCGCCGACCGTAACCAGCCGTTTCTTGCGGATGTCCTTCTGCCCGCCCGTATAGTCGTAAATATGGCCGTCCTTATCCATAGCCAGGGCGTTGACGGTAAAGTCGCGGCGCAGCACGTCCTCGCGCAGCGTCGAAGCATACCAGACCTGCTCGGGACGGTGGGCGTCGTCGCCGTAGGCCTCGCCGCGAAAGGTCGCCGTTTCGATCGTCATGCCGTCGACGACGAGGACGACGATGCCGAAGCGCTCGCTTTGTATCTCCGCCATACGCCAGCCCCGGGCCGCTGCAACGGCCCGTATTTCCTCAGGCCGGGCCGACGTCGTCACGTCGTAGTCATGAGGCGTTCGCTTCATGAGCAAATCCCGGACGGCGCCGCCGACGATATACGCTTCATACCCGGCTTCGTTCAACGCCTCCAACACGCTGCGTACGACAGGTTCCACAGCCGACGCCCCCTTTCCATTAGTCCTGTTAATTTATGTATTATACCACGATTACACCTTGATGAGTAGCTTAGAACGGAATCCGGCCCAGGCAGTCCTCAATACCGTTCATCCCATTTTTTCTGATTGCGGATAATCTTGTGGAACACGTTCATAAAGCATCGGCGTTCCTCGTCGGATATGCCCTGCCAGCCCTGCCCGTCGATATCCCGCATGACCGACCGCACCCAGGCGGCCTTTTCCTTTCCCGCGTCCGTCAAATAAATGCGGGCGCACCGCAAATCGTCCTGATGAAACTCCTTGCGGATGAGCCCTATCTTTTCCATGCGCTTCAACAGGCTCGTCACCGTCGATTTGTCCAATACGCAGCCCCGGCTGATTTCCTTTTGGTTGCAGCCGTCGTTGGAGCTTAAAAATTCCAAAATCTTAGGCTGTCCCGGCATCAGCCCGCTGTTCGTCGTTTGCTTCACGATTTCCCTGTTGGAGCGATAAAAGCCCAGCATCAAGAGAACGTGCAGTTCGTTTTCGTCCATAAAGCCTCCTCTTGTAAAAATGTAATTAAGACATTATAGAATTCTTTTCCCTATTTGTCAAAATTACCTGCAAATTTCAGCTATGCTTTTTTCTATTGAGAAAATAGCGTAATATGCTATACTGGAAACTATAAAATTTTATTCTTGACTATCATACGAGGAGACCTGTTATGGACACCGGATTGATTCATATATATTGCGGCGACGGCAAGGGGAAGACGACGGCCGCCGTCGGCCTGGCCATCCGCTGCGTCGGCCGGGGAGGCCGCGTCGTATTCGCTCAGTTTCTCAAAACCAGAGAAACAGGCGAGCTGGCCGTCCTGCAGCAGCTGGACGCCGTCACGGTGATGCGGGGCGAAGGCCCTTCCAAATTCACCTTTCAGATGACGCCGGACGAGCTAGAAGAGACGAAACGGCAGCAGCGAGCCCTGTTCCATGAAATCGTCGAGCACTGCCGCCGGGAAACGCCGGACATGCTCGTACTGGATGAAGCCCTGCCGGCGTGCCGTCTGGGACTACTCCCGGAAGACGAACTGCTTTCCTTCCTCCGTACCCGGCCCGATACGCTGGAAGTCGTCCTGACCGGCCGCGACCCGTCAGAGCGCCTGCTCTCCCTGGCCGACTACGTATCGGAAATCTGCAAGCGCAGGCATCCCTACGACAGGGGAATTGCAGCCCGTGCCGGCATTGAAGAATAACCCAAAGGAGTGTTGACCATGCATCATATATTACAAGCAGTACAGCAAGAAGCGGCTGAATTGACAGCCATCCGCCGCCGCTGCCACGAACATCCCGAGCTGTCCCGTCAGGAAACGCAGACGATGGCCTATATTCAGGAAAAGCTTGCCGAATACGGCATCGCCAGCCGCCATATAGAGCACGGCGGCATCCTCGGCTGGATAGACGGCCAAAATCCGGGGAAGACCCTGCTCCTGCGCGCCGATATCGACGCCCTGCCTATCGAGGAAAGCGACTGCAACCTGTCTCAGCAGCGCAGCTGCCGGTCCCATACCCCCGGCGTCATGCACGCCTGCGGCCACGACGGTCACATCGCCATGCAGCTCGTCGCCGCCAAACTGCTGAACCAGTGGAAGGACCGCTGGAACGGCAAAATCATCCTCATGTTCGAGCAAGGTGAAGAAGAATCGGGCCCCTTAGCCTATCTCCTTCACTATATAGAAGAAAAAAGCGGCTGGCACATCGACGCCTGCTATGCTACCCACGTGCGCTGGGACATTCCGACGGGAAAAATCGCCGTCTGCCGCGAAGCGCCCATGGCCGGCGGCTTCGGCTTCGAAATCAGGATCAATGGCCACGGCGGCCACGGCTCCCGTCCTGATTTGGCCCAAAGCCCTATCGACTGCTTCCACGCTTTTTACAGCGACCTGCAGGCCCTGCGCATGCGCGTCGTGCCGCCCCTGAGCGGGCTCACCGTATCCATCGGTTCGCTCCACAGCGGCAGCGCCCTCAACGTCATCCCCAACGACCTGACATTTGCCGGCACGTGCCGCTTCTTCAGCTACGACCAAGCCGGCAAACGGTTTTACGAAGAATTCCTGCGCATCCTTGACAACGCTTGCCGCACCTACGGCTGCACCTACGATATCCTGCACATGCCCAAGCCCTTATTTGAGGTACAGAACAACCCGGTCTGCGCAAAACTCGCCGAACAAGCCGTCGCTTCCTATATCGGCCCTGGTGCCCTGGCTGACTGCACGCCCTGGATGGCCTCGGAAACCTTCGCCATCACAGCCCGCCTCTACCCCGGCGTCCTGACCTTTACGGGCATTGCCAACGCCGACAAAGGCTGCGGTGCCAACCACCACACGCCGGAGTTCGACCTCGACGAAGATGGCTTGATCTATGGAACCACAGCCTGCGTAGGCTACGCCTTGGACTACTTGACCCAGGCACCGGATATTTCCTTCACGCGGCCTGACGAGCCGCTGGAAGTCCTCGCCTCGCGGAATATCTAATACAATTTCACTGCATCATCATAAAAAGCTGCCGCTGAAGAAAATCCATGTTTTCTTCAGACGGCAGCTTTTGCTGCATTGCGGTTCTATTAGTTATTTCTTGTACGGCTTTACCATTCATTCTTATGAGCCGGATAAATCAGCCCGTAAAACGACAGCAATGCCCCTAGTTCTCCCAGTACCATGACGACGCCCATGGGAATAGCCGTATAGCTGCCGGCAATGCCGACGACGGGAGCCATGACGGCGCCGGATACCATGGAAAAGAAGCCGATGAGAGCCGACGCGCTGCCGGCATTGCGGCCTTGGGACTGCATCGCTAGGGAAAAGCTGCTCGTCCCCAGAGCCGACAGGGTTGACACGGTGATGAAGAGGACGACGACGATTACAGGCAGCGGCGCCTGCGCAAAGAAAGAAGCCAGCAATACGGCGCTGCCGACGACGGCAATCCATAGCGACGCCCGCAGCGTTTTCCAGTCGGCTACCGTGCCGGCCAGGCGGCCTGTCAGCGCACCGCTCAGCATGAGACCGATGCCGTTCGTGCCAAAGATGAGGCTGAATCCCTGCGGCGATACGTGATATACATTTTGAAACACAAAGGACGACCCCGATATATAAGCAAAAAAAGCGGCAAAAGCAAAACACTGCATCAGGCAGTGGCCCATAAAATAGGACTGGCGAAACAATCCGCCAAATCCTTTCAAACTGGACAGGACACCGCCGGCAGCCCGCCGCCGCGCCGGCAGGGTTTCTCCCATGGCAAAAGCGCCGGCCGTTAACGCGCCCCCGATGAAAACCAACAGGACAAACACGCCCTGCCAGGCCGCAAACCGCAGGATCTGCCCGCCGATAACCGGCGCTAAAATAGGCGCCAGCCCGTTAACCAGCATGAGCATGGAGAAAAACCGCGTCAAGGCCGGCCCTTTGCACACGTCGCGGGCAATCGCCCTGGCAATGACGATGCCGGCCCCGCCGGAGAAGCCCTGTACAAAGCGAAAAGCTAAAAACAGATAAATAGACGAAGAAAAAATACAGCCTATCGTAGACAGCGTAAATACGGCCATGCCGATGACGAGAGGCTTGCGCCGCCCCATATCGTCGCTGGCCGGCCCGGCGATAATCTGCCCGGCCGCCATGCCGGCCATCGACGCCGTCAGCGTCAGCTGGATCATAGACGGCGTAACGGAAAAATCTTCCATCATGAACGGAAGGGCCGGCAGATACATATCCGTCGATAACGGCGCAATAGCCGCCAGCATACCTAAAAAGACCGTCAGGAAGGCCATCATTTTCTTTCGCTGCGTCATGCTCTTTCCACCGCCTTTTCTTCCGCTTCCAGCAAGGCCGGCACGTCAGCCAGGGTCCGGCATCGCTTCCAGGCCAGGGCCGCGACGTCGTCGGACACGGGAGCAATGTCGGGAATAAAGACCGACGGAATATGAGCTGCATGGGCGGCCATCAATCCGTTTCTCGAGTCTTCCAGCACGAGGGCTTGCTCCGGCTCTGCGCCGGCCCGGCGGCAGGCTTCCAAAAAGATATCTGGAGCCGGCTTGCCGTGCGCTACGTCTTCGCCGCTCTGGACGACGGAAAAATACGAAGCGACGCCGGCCTTTTCCAGCAAGAAGCGAATCTGCGATTCCGGCGACGACGACGCAACGGCGCAGCGGCTGCCTCGCCCTTTCGCATAGGCCAGTATATCCCACAATCCCGGTTTAACCGGAATGATGTGCTCCCGGTAATACTGCAGCTGATCGGCTACTTTTTTCTCGCGAATCGGATCGTACGGAAACTCCGGCCCGAAGTATCGTCCGAATACGGCGGCGATGCGCCGGTTGTCCATGCCGATGACGCTGCGGAACAGGTCTTCCGGCAACTCGTACCCGTATTCCCGGCAAACGTCCCGCCAGCATATATAAGAAATCTGCTCGGTGTCAAACATCGTTCCATCCATGTCGAAGATAAATACTTTCGGTATATGCATAGGCATTCTCCTTTCTTTTATGCGATGTATACTATTATATGAAAACAGTTTTACCATTTCAAGTCTTCGCCGTTTATACCTGGAAGCTATGCCGTTCATTCTCAAATTCTTTCTCGTTTCCTCTTGTTTCTTTTGCAGAATTTGCTACAATAGTACGTAAACGTTTGAAGAAAGGTGACTTGATATGATAGAGCCAATCATACGCCTCTGCATAAAAGATTATGAAAATACGGCGGATAAAAAGGTCCGGGAAAAGTACAGCATTCTCGGCGGCCTCCTGGGCATATTCTGCAACCTCTTTTTATTTGCCAGCAAATTTGCCGTCGGCATGATGTCCAACAGTATCGCCATCTTATCCGATGCCTTCAACAACCTGACGGACATGGGGTCGTCGGCCATTTCGATTATCAGCGCCAAGCTGAGCAACCGCCCACCCGATAAGGACCACCCCTTCGGCCACGGCCGGTTCGAATACTTAGCGTCCCTGACCATCGGCATGATCATCCTCGTCGTCGGCTACAAGCTGTGCGAAACGTCGATTGCCAAGTTCTTCGCGCCGGAGCCGATGGAAATTTCCTGCTGGAGCATCGGCGTCCTCGTCCTTTCCATCGCCGTAAAGGGCTGGATGTACTGCTATAACCGCTACATCGGCAAAAAAATCAACTCTGGCGTCAACGAAGCCACGGCAGCCGACAGCATCAACGACGCCATCGCCACGACAGGCGTCCTGGTCGCGACGATTGCCCAGCAATTTACACCCCTGCCCGTCGACGCCGCCGCCGGGACCCTCATCGGCCTCATGATCATCTACGCCGGATACGGCATCGTAAGAGAAGTCGTCAACATTCTCCTCGGCCAGGCCCCCGATGAACAGCTCGTCAAGGAAATCGTCCAGATGGCACTGCAGTGCGATTACGTCGTAGGCGTCCACGACATCAAGATCCACGACTACGGCCCGGGCCGCATGTTCGGCTCCCTTCACGCTGAAATCCCCGACACGGCCGATTTAGTTGAAGTCCACGCGGCTTTAGACGTACTGGAAGACGAAATCCAGGAAAAATTCCAAATCGAGTTCAGCATCCACATGGACCCCTTGTGTACGGACCAGCAGGTCATCACGCAGACGCGCCGCTTGCTGGATACGTTCATCCAAAAGGAATACCCCCAGTACCATACGGACAACCTCCGCATCACGTCGGGAAAGGTCCGCCTCAACATCATCTGCGACCTCCATATCCCGCCGCAGGAATACACGAAGAAGCACATCCGTGCCATACGGAAGCACATTTCCGAAGCGATGAAGCAATACGGAGAACGGTACCACATCGTCCTGGCCCGCATCCTGCCGGAAGGACAAACAAAATAATACACAAAAACACAGCAAAACACGACCTGTCAGCATTTCCATACCGACAGGTCGTGTCTTTTTATGATCGTATTGATTTTATTGTTTACGCTTCAAAGCCATATATACTTTTTCCGCCGTAATGGGAAGGTCCGTAAAGCGGACGCCGACGGCATTGTATACAGCGTCGGCGATAGCCGGAGACGGCGTGTTGATGACGATTTCGCCGATAGATTTCGCACCGAAGGGGCCGTTAGGCTCGTAGCTGGGCGCAAATTCTACACGGATGCTGCCTAAATCCATGCGGCTGGGAATGCGGTACTGCATGAACGAATTCTGCTGAATGCGTCCCGTTTCAGTAATCGTCACATCTTCCATGAGGGCCATGCCGATGCCCTGGACCAGACCGCCTTCGACCTGCACGCGGGCCAAGGCCGGATTGATGACGGTACCGCAGTCGACGACAGCGGCAAAGTCGACGAGCTCAATATGGCCCGTCTCGGGGTCTAAGTCGATTTCAGCGGCCCCGGCCATATACGGCGGCGGCGACGTCGGCGAGTAATGGGATTCCGTCGCTTCCAAGGCGATTTCATTGCCGCACATGGCGCCGTTGCCCAAATCCTTGATGGTAATAGCCTTGCCCGAAACGACGTCGACAATCGCTTCGCCTGTAAAGTCCAGATCCTCTCTGGCAGCCGGCTTCAGTACCAAGGCCGCCCGTTCCTTCATGCGCTGAATCAAGGTCTGGCAGGTCTTTTCCACAGCCTTGCCGGTCAGATACGTCGTAGACGACGCATAGGAACCGCTGTCGTACGGCGACGTATCCGTGTCGACGCCGTACGTCACGATGTTGTCGACGGGACATTGCAGGCACTCGGCGGCAATCTGGGCCAATATGGTGTCGCACCCCGTACCCATGTCCGTCGCGCCGATATTGAGGGAATAGAAGCCGTCGTCGTTGACCTTGATCGTAACGGAAGCTACGTCGACGTTGGAAATGCTCGAGCCCTGCATGGCCAGCGACAGGCCGACGCTGCGGATATGGCCGTTCGGCAGGACCTTTCTCGGATATTTTTCATCCCAGCCGATCATATCCTTTACGCGGAGCAGGCACTGGTCCAGCGTACAGCTCAAGGCCGTTTCATCGAAGTAAGCCGGCATCTTTTCGCCCTGGCGGACCATGTTTTTCAGCCGCAGCTCGACGGGGTCCATCTGCAGGGCCGCCGCCAGTTCGTTGACAGCCGATTCGAGGGCGAAGATGCCCTGCGTCGCGCCGTAGCCCCGGTATGCGCCGGCGGCAATCGTATTGGTATACACCGCTTCATAGGCAAAGCGGAAGGCTTCAAATTGGTTATACAACGGAATGGATTTGTGACCCGAAAGGGTAACCGTCGTCGGGCTGTGGTCTCCGTAGGCGCCGGCATTCCACAAGGATTCGACGGAAATGACGCGGATGCGCCCGTCCTTAGAGGCGCCGACCTTGACGTGAACGGCCGCCTCATGGCGCGGCGACGATACGGTCATCGATTCTTCGCGGGTGTAAATCATCATAGCCGGCTTGCCCGTAATATGGGTAATGACAGCCGGATACACTTCCATGACGGCGGTCTGCTTTGCGCCGAAGCCGCCGCCGATGCGCGGCTTGATAACCCGGACCTGCGATTTAGGAATTTCCAGGGCCGTCGCGACGATGCGCCGCACGTGGAAGGGAACCTGCGTCGAGCTGACGATCGTCAGGCGTCCGAACATATCCTTATACGAATAGGCCCGGAAGGTTTCCATCATGGACTGCTGCACCTGCTTGGTGTGGTACGTCCGGTCGATGACGATGTCCGACGAAGCCAGCGTCCCTTCGACGTCGCCCCAGTTTTCTTCGGCCTGGGCCACGAGGTTGCGCTTGTTGTCGCCGCCGACGTCGACGACGGGATTCCAGTCCTCTTCCGGATGGACGACGATGGGGTTATCCTTCGCTTTCGTAAAATCGAGAAGAGGCTCTAATACGTCGTATTCGACGCGGATAATCCGCAGCGCCTTGTCGACGGCCTCTTCGGTCACGCCGGCAACGAGGGCCACCGGATCCCCGACATAGCGGATATGCTTATCCAGGATGAGCTTATCGTAGGGGCTCAATTCGGGATAGGTCTGGCCGGCAATGGTAAACCTCGTATGAGGCACGTCGTCGGCCGTGACGATGCAGGCGATTCCCGGCACCTTTTTCGCCGCGTCAGCCTGCACCGACTTGACCCAGGCGTGGGCATGGGGGCTGCGCAGGGCCTTGACGACCAGGCAGTCCTTCGGCGCGATGTCCTCCGTATACACCGGCTGGCCCGTAACCAGGCTGACGGCGTCTTTCTTCATAATAGGCTGATTGACTGCTTTCATTCCTGCACCGCCTTTCCCTTAGCCTGCAAATAATCTCGTATCGCCCGCATGTGGCCGACGTATCCCGTGCATCGGCACAAATTGCCGGCCAGGTACTCCTTGATTTCCTCTTCCGTCGGCGCTTCCAGCTCGCGGGCCATAGCCAGGACGTTCATGACGAAGCCGGGATTGCAGAAGCCGCACTGGTCGGCGCCTTCGCGTCCCATGTACATGGCGAACTCCGTTGCTTCCTCCTGCAGCCCTTCCAGCGTCGTCACCTGCTTGCCGTCGATACGGACAGCCAGGACGGCGCAGGACAAGACGGGCTTTTCGTCGATCCACACCGTGCACAGACCGCAGTTCGTCGTCTCGCAGCCGCATTTTACGCTGTAGCAGCCTTTGGAGCGCAGGAAATCGAGGAGCATTGTGCCGGCTTCGATTTCATCGCTTTGTTTTATTCCGTTAAGCCAATAGGTTATATTCATCCTTTACTCTCCTCCAAGACCTGCTTCAACAGCCGGCGGCACAAGACCTCGGCCATATCGCGGCGGTACTCTGCCGAACCGCGCGTATTGGACTGGTAGGTCAGCGCATCGGCCCATTGCCGCGCCGTTTCGTCTGCGCCGGCCCGTTCTACATCTTCCCTCGCTGTACAAAGAACCTTCGCTCTGGCCGGACGAGCGCCGACGGCGCAGCGTACTTCGTCAGCCGTACAGGAAACGGCGCAGGCAAGAACGGGAAAATCTGTCGCGTTGAGCCGCAGCGACGCATAGGCCGTATGCCGGTTTGTCTTAGGCACGACGACGTGCGTCAGGATATCGCTCCCCGGCCCGGCTTCGGCAAAATCGGCCAGCTTAATCTCGCCGCCCTTGTACAAGACGACGCTGGCGTCTAAGGCCAGCAGCAGCGTCAGCACGTCGGAAAAGCCGAAGCGGCCGCACAGGCTGCCGCCAATGGTAGCCAAGTTGCGGAACTGCACGCCTACGATATGGCGCAGCGCTTCCTTGGAAGCGCCCTGCGTATAGGCGGCGAAAGACGGGCAAAGCTCCAGGTCCCGCAGCGAAACCATAGCTCCGATGCGGAATTCTGTTTCCCTTTCCTCTATATCATACAGCGGCAGGGCCGATATATCGACGGCCTGCCGTATGATGCGCTGCGGCGACAAGCGCAGCCAGCAGCAGCCTCCGAGGACGACGGAGCCCTTTTTCTGATGGAGCTCCCAAGCCTCAGCCAAGGTCTGCGCTTTCGTGTATTGCGCAATATGCATATAGTTTCCTCCTAATCTAAAAGCAACGCTTCTCATTATACCTTCTTATATACATTGTAACAATAGGCACCTCGGCCTTTCAAGTCCCAGCAGGGGCAAAAAAACAAAAAACGCGGCTAAACGACGCCGTGTCCGCCATTTAGCCGCCTTCATATCCTTATTCTGCTATGCTCAATATGTCCCGTATATCGTGAAGCACATAATCTGCGCCGGCCTCTTCGTATACGGCGCGCGCCTGCTCGCAGGCCGCCTGCCGTTCGCCTTCCGTCAAGCAGTCGTACTCTTCCCGGCTCAGCCCCATGACAGAGCTGCCGACGACGATGCCCGCCGTCTTGACGCCGGCATGCTTTCCTTCCAGGATGTCCGTCACCGTGTCGCCGACTTTCAACACCTGGCTCGTCTGCTGCCACTTGAAATGCTCCATATTTCGGAAAATCATATACGGATAGGGCCGGCCGAAACCGGATACGCTGTCCGGCGTAATCCAGAAGTCCGCTTCATAGCCCTGCGCGGCAGCGGCCTTGACGACAGATTTCATCATAATATTCGTATAGCCCGTCGTACTGCCGATTTGATAGCCCCGGCGTCGCAGCTCGGCTATCGTGTCGGTCACATACGGCTTGACCTCCGTCCCCCGGGCCAATAGAGCAAGCAGCATCGGCTCAAAATCGTCGTATAACGTATCGACGTCCCAGTCCTGCGGCTCGCTGCGGAACCGCCGCCGCCATTCGTCGCGGATCCGCGGCATGTCCAGCATCGCCTGGATATGATTCCACTTCAGCATGCCCATTGGCCGGCGGATTTCCTCATTTGTCACGGCAATGCCCCGTTTGGCAAAAATTTCTCGAAAGACGACGACCGGAGCCATCGACCCGAAATCGACAGTCGTACCGGCCCAATCAAAAATAATTCCTTCCCACTTCATGCGTCTGCCCCTTTCCATTTACCAATATCTGCCGCAATAGCTTCGGATAGTTCCATTTATATACCTATATTATGACATTTTTTTCTAAATTCTGCAAATAAATGGCAAAATATATGTAAATTACAGCATATTTTGTAAAGTTCCCGCAAAAGGATTTTACAAAACTATCCTTGTCGCCGCAAACGGATTTGATATACAATAAACTATGACAGAGCAAACGCAAAGGAGCAGCATTCATGATTCAGGAAGAACGCAAGCATATTATTTTGCAGGAACTGAGCCGTACCTCCGTCGTCAAGCTGGAAGATTTGTCCCAGCAGCTGAACGTATCAATCGATACGGTACGGCGCGACCTGAAGGCCTTAGACCGGGCCGGTTTGGTTCAATATATACGCGGCGGCGCAAAAGCCGTCCACGAGTCTCATCAATTCGCCCATTTCAACGGCCGCAAGGTCATACACAACGAGCTCAAGCGGGAAGCCGCCCGCAAGGCCGTGCAGCTCATTCAGCCCAACGACCTGGTCATGCTCAATTCCGGCACGACGACGACGATTTTGGCCGAAGAAATCGCCCAGGCCGACCTTACGTGTTCCATCGTGACCAACAACATCGCCGCAGCCGAGGCCGCAGCAGCCAATCCGAAATGCCGCATCCACCTGCTCGGCGGCGATTGGGACGGGGCAGAGCAGTCCACCTGGGGAAGCCGCTGCCTTCGCGAAGCGGAAACGTATTTCCCCGATATCTGCTTTTTGGCCGTCAATTCGCTGGATGTGCAGGCCGGCCTGACAGATTTCCGTTTCCGCGAAATCCCCATCATGCAGGCCATGGCCCGCAACGCTTGGAAAACCTACGCCGTCATGGATTCTACCAAGCTGGACCGCCTGGCCAAAAAGCAGGTCTTTCCCCTGGCGCAGACGCCTGTCGTCATCATGGACAGCGATATCGGGACAGACGACCTGCAGCGCTACAAGGACGGCGGCATTGAAATCCAATGACGGGGTAACCTACAGCAATTCGTCCGGCAGCGGGTATTCTTATCCTTCTGCTGCGGACTCATCTATACTACGACAAAGAGGTGTTCCTATGAAAGTATCATTGAAAAAATCCGTACTTCTGTTAGCATGCGCAGCCTGCTTCCCCGCCTTTGCCCAGGGAGCCGTCGTCGAAACGGCCAGCCCGGAGGCGGCGACGGCTCCGGAAATCACGGTGCTCCTGCCCGGCAAGGCCCACGACAACGGCTTCATGGAAGCGGGCTACCGCGGCTACGAACGCATTGCCAAGGGCGTCACGGCGAATGTAAAATGCGTCTCCGACGTGTCTGCCACATCCGACGCCGCCGTCCTGACAGCAGAGCTGCAGAAATTAGCCAAGGAACAGCCGAAGCTGATTATCGGCCACGGCGGGCAGATGAACGGCCCCGTCTCCGCCGTCAGCAAGGAGTATCCGCAAATCCAGTTCGTCGTCATCCAGGGCAGCGTAAAGGGCGACAACATCAGCAGCTACGTCGTCGACCAGGAACAGTCAGCCTTCTTAGCCGGCGCGCTGGCCGGCTATATGACAAAGACCGGCAAGGTCGGCCACATTTCCGGTGCCTGGCCCAAACCGGGCCTTCAAGCCCGGGCAGCATTCTACAACGGCGTAAAGTACGCCAATCCCCACGCCCAGTTCTATTCGACCTTCACGGGCGACCTGGATAATATGAAGGTAAACGCTAAAGCGGCGGAAGCGCAGATCGGAGAAGGCGTCGACGTCATCTATACGATGCTCAACAGCGGGCGCAGCGCCGTCAACCAGGTCATCGCCAAGACCAACGGACAGGTATTGGAAATCGGCAACGTCATCGACTGGACGAAAGAATCGCCTATTTTCGTCGGCTCGGCCGTCGCTGACTCCAGCGAAGCCCTGTTCAACGCGGCAAAGGATTACAAAGCCGGTTCGCTGACCCACGATATCACGAAAATCGGCCTGGAAAAGCCGGATATCGTCCGCTTAGCCGTCGCGCCCTTCGTTCCGGCCGAAGCCGTCAACAGGTTACACGACCTGCACCAAAAAGTCGTGTCCGGCGAAGTGCAGATCAGCACGACCTACGACGGTCCGGAATTTGATCCGGCAACGAAAACCTTTGTCAGCCAGGATGCCAAAAACCAGCGCAAAGCTAAGAAATAAGGTTCCTGCCGATTAAAAAACGCAAACAAGCCGTCTCAAAGGAAGCACCAGCTCCCGATGAGACGGCTTTTTGTTTAGGAAATACGATTTCCCTTCTGCGATTTATCCTTTAAGATATCGATCATCGTCTGCTCCGTTCCGACCATACCCGGCGATGCGATGCAGCCCATGTAGCGGAACGTGTCCTCCGGCGTCGGGCCCAATACGCCGTGAACTGGGTTTACGCCGACGCCCGACAAGGCAAAGCGCACCGAACGGAACGCCGTATCGACGGCAGTGACGCCCTTCATCGTGCAGCCTTGATTTCCGCCGTCGCAGATCATGCCCGTAATGCTGGCTGCCATATTGGCGACAACGCGCTCCATGACGGCTAAATCGCCGCCCTTCAGCCAGGCCATGGCGCAGGCCATGCCCGTGCCGGCAGCGATAGCGCAGCCGCAGAACGCCGACAAGCGGCCGGAATATTCCTTGATATACATGGTAATCAAATAGCTCAGCGCCGTCGCCCGCAGCAGCCGCTCGGCAGAAATCCCTTGGACCTGACAGACTGCGTATAAAGGCATCGTGCAGATGATCCCGTGGGCGCCTGATCCCGTAATGCTCATGGCCGGCTTGTCCAGGCCCAGGACGCGGGCCTCGATAGCGCCGCCGCACAGCAGCTGCGCCGTCGTCACCTCGTCGCCGGAAATCATCTGGCCGCCGTTCATATCCCACAAAGCCTTGAGAAAGGTCGTCCGCTCATGGCCCAGCCCTTCGTTGAACAAGGCCAGGTTCATGTCGTAGGCCTGCTGGATAAAGGAAATCTCCTCGATAGGCACCGATTGTATAAAGTTATACAATTCGGCCAGCGTATATTCGTGAATGGGCGCGCCGCCCACATCTTCCTGCCCCGGCTGCCCAGCGTCGTCTTTCTCAAATACGACGTCGCCGTTGACGACGATATTTACGATATTCGTATGCGTATGGGCAATCGTGACGGCACAGCAATCCGACGCCGTCGCCACTTCTGCGCGGATGTAAATATCCGGCGTAATCTCTCCGACCTGCACGGATACCTTTCCCCCTTCGACAAGCCCCTTCGCCGCTTCATTCGCTTGGTCGTCGACCTTCGCCAGCGCTTCCAGCCCCAGTGCCGCATCGCCAGCCACGACGCCCAACGCCGCGGCATAGGCGTTCCCTACGGCGTCGGAATGGGGAATCCCGCACGTAAACGCATTTTTATACATGCCGGAATTCAGCACGACGTCGACGCGCTCCACATCCCCCTTCACAAACTCCCGCGCCTTAGCCGCTGCAAACGCAATTGCCCCCGGCTCAGTCACGCCCAACGCCGGCTTCATGTCGTCGCGGAGCAGTTTAATCAAATCCGCTATATCTTTCTGTTCCATATACATTTCTCCTCCCACAGCCAGTCCTCTTTATTATACCAGATAAGGCAAACACTCCCCTGTCGTTCAGTCAAGGGAGTGTTTACAAGAAATATCAAGTACAGTTATTTTCCTTCGTAAATTAAATGAATCAGCGTCATCGTCATTTCATAAGATTTTTGGAGCGACGGTACTGGTAAAAATTCGTACCGGGAATGGAAATTCATGCCTCCCGTAAAATAGTTGGGAGTCAGAATGCCTTTTGTTGATATAAAAGAACCGTCCGTACCGCCTCGCATAGCAATCGTCTTAGGCTCTATATCCAGACGACGCATGGCTTCATAAATATAATCAATGGCCTTGCGGTTATCGTCGGTAACGGCATCGGCAATATTGCCGTATGTATCGGTAATACGGCATTCCACAGAAGCTCTCGGATTCGCCGCCTGAAGAGCTGCTGCACAATCGCGTATTTTCTGCTTCTTTGCTTCATATTTTTCCTTGCTGTGGTCACGAATATTGAGGTGTACCGTCGCCGTCGACTGATTCGACTGCACGGCCTGACACCAAATATATCCTTCCTTCCCTTCCGTACATTCCGGCGTTTCCCGGCGGTCGAACATATTAATAAAGTCTACAGCAAGAAGCGTCGGATTAATCAGCACGCCTTTTGCGCTCATCGGATGAGCGCTGACCCCATGGATAACGACTTCAGCGCTGCCGGCATTGAACGTTTCATACACGACTTCGCCGACATCGCAGGAATCAATCGTATACGCAAAGTCGACGGGAAATTTAGAAAAGTCCATATTCTTCGAGCCGAACAAGCCGCATTCTTCGTCGGGGACAAAGGCTACGTATATATCGCCGTGATACAGCGAATCGTCGCCGGCAAGTGTTGACAAGGCCGTCATAACGTTGGCAATAGCCGCTTTATTGTCAGATCCCAGCACGCTTGTTCCGTCTGTGACGATAATATCCTGTCCGACAAATTTCCGTAATTCCGGATGCTCCGCGGCGGCCATGACGATCTGCTGTTCTTCGTTTAAGACAATATCGCCTCCGTCATAGTTAGCAATCATCTGGGGATGAATTTCCGGCGATAAACAGACATCTACTGTGTCCATATGCGTACAAAAGCCAACCGACGGCACGGAGCCGGCAAAGCCTTCCGGCAAACGAGCCGGCAACTTTCCCGTCAGCACGCAGGCTTTGCTGATTTCCAAATCGACGAGCCCCAAGGCTTCGCATTCGGCTTTTAACAATTCAGCCATATCCCACTGCCCTTCCGTGCTGGGAACCTGTACGCCGCCGTTGTCGCGGCTCTGCGACGGAACGCTTACATATCGGTAAAACCGTTCTACTAATTCATGACGTGCATCTTTCATGATACTCCCTCCTTAAACTGCGGCAAATTAAAACATTTGCCGCGGATATACGTAATCTGCCTGGAATCCCAAAGGGATGTTAAGGGCCCAGAATACATACAGCATAACAGTCAATACGACGAGCAAGGTAATCGTATAAGGCAGCATTAAACTGCTCAGTGTACCGACGCCGGTCTTTTTATAATACTTTTGGCAATAAATAATGATCAACGGATAAAACGCAAACATAGGCGTGCAGACGTTGACCGCCGAATCGCTGACGCGATACGCTGCCTGCGTCAATTCCGGGGCAATGCCTACGGACATGAGCATCGGCACGAAAATCGGAGCCAAAATGGACCACTTTGCCGAAGCCGACGTGATAAGCAGATTCAGCAAGGCAACAAATACGATGATGCCGAAAATAGTAATCTGCGGCGGCAGCGCCAAGGATTTCAAAAATTCCGCACCGGCAATCGCAATGAGCGCCCCCAAATTCGAAGCGCCGAAGGCATACATAAACTGCGCAGCAAAGAAATAAAAGACGATTAACTGAACCAGCGTATGCGTAATGTCTTCCATGGATTTCGTAAAATCTTTAGAACTGCGGAAGGTGCCGCTGATCACGCCGTATACTATGCCGGGGATACCGACGAGCAGAAAGATAATCGCCACGATAGACTGCATAACCGGCGCTTTAAAGCTGGCTATATTGCCGTCGGGATCGCGGAAAATTGAATCTGCCGGCACGAGAGCGGCAAACAATCCGAGAAGCATTAAGACCAGCACTGCCGACGCAATGTAAAAAGCTTTGTTTTCCTGCGGCGTAATCTCTCCTACACCTTCTTCCGACAAGTCTAAATCCGCATCAATCGGACAGGCCTTGCGGCACCAGGGTTCAGTAATTTTTTCCGTAACCCACCAACAGCTGCCAATAACCGCGAACGTCGAACCGAAGGCGTAAAAATAATTGCACAATACGTTGACTTCATAGGTCGGGTCAATAATCTGCGCAGCCATCTGCGTAAATCCCTGGATAACCGGGTCGATCGCCGATGGCGTGTAATTGGCGGCAAACGCACCGGCAATCCCTGCAAACGAAGCAGCTACACCTGCCAGCGGATGTTTTCCAGATGCGTAAAATAAATATGCTGCAATCGGAATGATAATCATATACCCGCTGTCCGGCGCTAAATGGCTGAGCATGCCGACGAGAATGACAATAGGCGTAAGCAGGAATTTCGGCGTAATGATAAGGAGTTTTTTCAATCCCGTGCTGATGTACCCGGATCCCTGCGCAATCCCAATACCGAGAGTCGCGACGATGACCATGCTTAACGGCGGGAACGAAGCGAAATTGCTGACCATTTTAGTCATCAGCGTGACTAACGACTGCGGCGACAGCATATTCGTAACCTTGATTTCTTCCCCTGTCGTCGGATGAATATATCCGAAATGGATAGTCGAGCAAATTGCCGACAAAATACATGTAATAAAAAAGGCTCCGATGAACAGCATCGTAATATCAGGGATTTTATTCCCTACTCGTTCAATCCAGCCCAAAAAACCGCCTACGGAATGAATCTCTGCAGACGGCTGACTTTGTTGCGACATACATATCATCCTTTCTTATATTCTAAATTCTTATAAAGTCACGTGGTATATCATACCACAAGATAGTAGACAAAACAATGTATATACAATTAAAATTTAAGTTATTCTCTATTTTTACAGTATTACAAAAAACGCCCCTTTTACAAGAACCTGCGCCGTCTTGCCAAAGGGGCCATATCGCGCTGGGCAAATTTTTTGCCTCGCGCCGCCTTATTTATTTTTATCCTGAATCATTCGCCGTATTTCCGTCTCATCCATGATAATCTTCCGCGCTTCATATCCATTCTTTCCGCTGATAATTCCCGCAGCTTCCATATGCTCAATAAGACGACGGGCCCGATTATATCCGATATGAAACCGCCGCTGCAGCATCGTCGTCGAAGCTTTTTGCTGATGCAGTACTTCTTGTACAGCCGCTTTCATGAGTTCGTCTTCAAAAAAATTCATTGTCATTCCTCCTTGCAATCTATCGATCCTTGTCTGCATATGGCAAGTATACAATATCAAAACGACACTATCTGTCGTTATTATAAAAACTAACCTCTTCACGCCAAAAAAGGTAGTGTCAAGTATTTTTCGCAAAATGGTTTGCAGGCCCTGATATGAGTGAAGT
>ENA-OWPN01000617-OWPN01000617.1-human-gut-metagenome-genome-assembly--contig:-NODE-617-length-45627-cov-6.003884_pt1 | contig 45627 bp, 34 predicted proteins | sample MGYA00248266_ERZ651850 | MGnify/ENA primary metagenome ERZ651850 (study PRJEB26924, sample SAMEA4378296) | human gut metagenome | biome: human gut; feature: human-associated habitat; material: faeces... | reverse complement strand
TATATGTTCTTCACTTTTGTGCAGTAAAGTTTTCCCACAATTATTTTACACTAACTGCCCCTTCCCGGATACAGCCCGGCTCCACAAAAATCAAAAAAGGGATATCACCTGGCCCATGTCGGCTAGTACGAAAAGAAGCCGGTTCACAGAGAACCGGCTTACATGCCATACGCAGTATGATTACATGTCGATTTCCTGTACCTCGCCAAAGGATACGGGGCCGCCGATAAAAATGCTGCGCAGCTCCTTGTCTTCGCCTTCTACGGTCGCGGCGATGGCAATCGCCCCGCCGGGCTGCTGAATCGTGCAGGATACGTCCTTTTTGCCTACGCAGGCCAGGGCTGCCGCTACGGCCGCCGAGCCGGAGCCGCAGCTTTGTTCCCAGTACAGCGTGTCCGTCGCCGTCACGTATACGGCCGGGACCATGTGCAGATGGGCCGGGTCAAAGAGAATGAGGCCGAATGCATCCAGCTGTTCGTCTGACGCATAGTCCTGCAAGGCCGACCAAAACATGTCCTTGTATTCCATTTCTGCTTCAGAGGCAAAGTGGACGAAATGAACGATGCCCGGCAGCTCGACGCGGAAAAAGCGGCTCGGCATGCCGCCTACGTCGAGGAGAACTGCTTCGACAGACAAGGGCAGGGGCATCTCGATATAGGCGTCGTAGGCCCCGTCGGGACGCTTTTTAGCCTGGGCCTGGAGGAGGCCTTCGCAGCCCGAGCAGGACACGGCATAGTCGCCGCTATCCCTGCCGGCCAGCTGCAAGGCGTAGGCCGCGGCGGAGCGGGATGCATTGCCGCAGAATTCGCCGCCCATCATGTCGACGCGCAGCGGCTGGCCTTCTGTCATAGATAAATACGCGACCTGCTCGGCGTCAATCCCCTTGTCTTTCAATAGCTTCGCCGCCAAGGAGCTGCGCTGTTCCGGCTCGACGCCGCTCAGTACGAATAGTGTCGTATTGCCGCTGGGATCTGCTTTTACATATTGCAGTTTCACGTTGCTCAACTTCCTTTCTATCTGATAAAAAAGGTACCGGCCATGCCGATACCTTTTTGTAATGCGACTTTTATTTCTTGACGAGTTCTTCTTCTACCTGAATGTGAAGCTCGTGAAGTTGTTTTTTCGTAACTTCCGACGGTGCTTCGCTCATGGGGTCGATAGCGTTCTGCGTCTTTGGGAAGGCGATGACGTCGCGGATGGACTTGCGTTTGAGCATGAGCATGATCATGCGGTCCAGGCCGAAGGCCAAGCCTCCGTGAGGAGGAGCACCGTATTCGAAGGCCCGGAGCAGGAAGCCGAATTTCTGTTCCGCTTCTTCCGGCGTAAGGCCAATAGCCTTAAATACGCGCTGCTGCAAATCAGGCTGGTAAATACGGAGGGAACCGCCGCCCAGTTCGACGCCATTGAGAACGAGGTCGTATGCCTTGGCATAGACGTGGGCCGGGTCTGTTTCCAGTTTATCCAGGTCTTCGTCGCGGATAGCCGTGAACGGATGATGCATGGCGACATAGCGTTTTTCTTCTTCGCTGTATTCGAACATGGGGAAATCGACGACCCAGGTGAAGGCGAATTTGCTTTCGTCGATCATGTTCATGCGGCGTGCCATTTCCTTACGCAGTTCGCCGAGAGCCGCTGCGACGACGGCCGGTTTGTCGGCAATCATGAGGACCAAGTCGCCCGTTTCGCTGCCGCACTTTTCGCCGATAGCTTTGAGCGTGTCTTCGCCGAGGAATTTCTTAACCTGCGATTTCAGCGTGCCATCTTCCATGAAGCAGATCCATGCCAAGCCCTTGGCACCGTAGCGGGATACGTATTCGACGAGGTTGTCCAGTTCGCGGCGCGGAATGCCGGCGTCGCCCTTGACGTTGATGGCCTTGACCTGGCCGCCGTTGTCGACGACGGAGCGGAATACCTTGAATTCCGTATCGCGGACGAGGTCCGTAATGTCGGTAAACTTCATGTCGAAGCGCAGGTCCGGCTTATCAGAGCCGTAGTTTTCCATGGCGTAGTCCCAGGTCATGCGGTGAATCGGCAGTTCTACGTCGTGGCCCAGCGTTTCCTTGAAGATATAGTGAACCATTTCTTCGACGAGCGTCAAGATTTCTTCCTGATCCATGAAGGACATTTCCATGTCCAGCTGAGTGAATTCAGGCTGGCGGTCGGCGCGCAGGTCTTCATCGCGGAAGCAGCGGGCAATCTGATAGTAGCGGTCCATGCCGGAAATCATGAGCAGCTGTTTGAAAATCTGCGGAGACTGGGGCAATGCATAGAACTTGCCTTCGTTGACGCGGCTCGGTACAAGGTAGTCGCGGGCGCCTTCAGGCGTGCTCTTGCACAGCTCCGGCGTTTCGATATCGATGAAGCCGTGTTCGTTCAGGAACGTGCGCATAGCGTGTTTTACTTTATGGCGCATGATGAGGTTGTTCTGCATTTCCGGACGGCGCAGGTCGAGATACCGGTATTTCAAGCGGATCTTTTCGTCGACGTCGATGTTATCTTCAATGTAGAACGGCGGCGTCTTGGACGAGTTGAGAATACGCAGCTCTTCGCAGCGGATTTCAATCGTGCCGGTCTTCATCTTCGGGTTTACCGTATCCTTATCGCGCATGCGCACGACGCCGCGGACAGCCAGAACGTATTCCGTACGGACCTGTTCGGCCTTTTTAAAGGAAACTTCTTCGTAATCCGGCGAGGCTACGACCTGTACGATACCCGTACGGTCGCGGAGGTCGATGAAAATCAATCCGCCGTGATCGCGGCGGCGTTCCACCCAACCGCACAGAATTACTTCTTTGCCATTGTCCGCTTCGCTGACTTCAGCACAATATTGCGAGCGGTGCAAACCTTCCATTGTATCCATGAATGAATCATCCCTTCTTATGTGTTTCCATATATGCAACAATTCCGTCGATCGGAACGCTGACTTGCTCTTTCGTAGCCATATCGCGGACCTGAGCCTGACCGGCGGCCAGCTCTTCTTCGCCGATAATGACTGTATAATCGGCTTCCAGGCGGTTCGCCGATTTCATCTGCCCCTTCATGCTGCGGCCCATCGTGTCGATTTCGGCATACATGCCCTTGGCACGAAGCTGCTGCTGGAGGCTGAAGGCTTCCGTCTTAGCCGCGTCGCCGAGGGCTACGATGAATACGGGCTGCTTCTTTTCTACCGGCGGCAGCAGGCCTTGTTCCTTCAAGGTCAGGAGCAGCCGTTCCATGCCGATGGCAAAGCCGATGCCCGGCGTCGCCGGACCGCCCACTTCTTCGATGAGGCCGTCATAGCGGCCGCCGCCGCAGACCGTGCTCTGAGCCCCTAAGGGAGCGTACATGATTTCAAAGGCCGTATTCGTATAATAATCCAAGCCGCGGACGAGGCGCGGATCCAATTCGTAAGGAATGCCGATCTTCGTCAGGTATTCCTGAACCTTGGCAAAGTGTTCCTTGCAGTCGTCGCAAAGGTTGTCCGTCAATTCGGGAACGCCGACAGCCGCCTGCTTGCAGCCTTCTTCCTTGCAGTCGAGGACGCGCAGGGGATTTTTTTCCAGACGGGCCTTGCAGTCGTCGCAGAGCTGATCTTTTTTGTCGGCGAAGAAATCGAGGAGCTTCTGCCGGTAAATGGGACGGCATTTCGGGCAGCCGACGGAATTGAGATGAAGGACTAAATCGTTCAGTCCCAATTCGCGGAACAGCTGAAAGGCCATCGCGATGATTTCCGCATCGACGGCCGGGTCCTTCGAGCCGATTTCTTCAACGCCGAACTGATTAAACTGGCGGTACCGTCCGGCCTGGGGACGGTCGTGACGGAACATGGGCCCCATGTAATAGAACTTATAAACCTTCGGGTCGCCGTATAATTTATGCTCCAAATACGCGCGGACGACGGACGCCGTATTTTCAGGGCGCAAAGTCATGCTGCGGCCGCCGCGGTCATTGAAGGTGTACATTTCTTTCGTAACGACGTCGGTCGTCTCGCCGATGCCGCGCAAAAACAATTCGGTACTTTCAAACAAAGGGGTACGAATTTCGCCGAACCCGTAAAGCGAACAGATCTGACGGATTTTCTGCTCTAAAATCTGCCAATCTGCCGTTTGTTCCGGCAAGAAATCCTGCGTACCTCTGGGTGCGGTAATTGCCATTACAAATCCTCTCCTCCATATATGATAGCACACAAACGGCGGCGCTGCCTCATGTTTTCCGGCAGAGCCTCTATATATCTGTCTATGTCCTTAGGCATGTACAGTTTTTCCAGACTATGGCCGTCGCTGCGGACAAATTTCGTCGCTCCCCCCGGCCCGGCGGCCAGGACAGTTCCCCGTTCTTCCATCATTTCGATGTTGTAGGGGCTGATTGCTCCCGGCAAGGCGTAGCCGACGTTGGCGAAACTGGCGGCCATATAGGTCTGCCGATACATATAATACGGCCCGTAGTCGCCTTCCTGCAGCGTTTGCCAGCACACGTCCAGCATAGCGCCCACTTCCTCGGCAGAAGGGATGTCCTCCCGCAGGGGGTGATGAAATAAAGGCGCCCGTTTTTTTAATGCTAACGTATGAATTGTAACATTTTCTGGGTGCAGTTGGCAAACAATTTCCATATTTTCCCGCATATCCTCTACGGTTTGGCCGGGAAGGCCGGCGATAAAGTCCATATTGACGACGGGAAAGGCCATTTGTCTGCATCGCTCGTACATGTCGTATATATCTTCCGTCGTATGCCGCCGTCCGATGGCGTCGAGAAGGCGCTGCTGCATCGTCTGGGGATTGACGCTGATACGTGTCACGCCGCTGCAGCGCAGCAAGGCCAATACGTCTTCCGATGCCGTATCGGGCCGCCCCGCTTCGACAGTCCACTCTTCCGCGCCGGCAAAGACGGAGCTCATGACCATCATCAGCCGCCGCAGTATTGGCAGGGGCAGGCACGTCGGCGTGCCGCCGCCTACGTAAGCCGAGCGGATGCGCAGGCCGTACTGCCGGCACAAACGGCCCATATCTTCTATATCGGCGACGATGGCGTCGGCAAAATCCTGAAGTGCGCCATCGTTCTCTTCTCCGATAAGACGCGAAGGAAAGGAACAGTACACGCAATGGCTGGGACAGTAGGGAATGCCGACATATACGGAAATATCCTTCTTGCCGCCCGTCACATAGGGCCGCTGCACCGCCGCTATCTGGACGAGAAACTTCGCCGTGTCTTCCGCCACCTCATACCGGCTGCACAGATGACGACGGGCTGCTTCCTCATCCATCTCTTCGTCAAACAGGCGATGGACTAATTTGGTAGGTCGCACGCCGATGAGCGTTCCCCACGGGCTCTTGGGCTTGCCGCTGAACTGTTCGTGCCAATGGAGGAGGCAGTCCTTGATATCGGCCCGCTCGGCTCCCGGACGGGACAGCCAGGCTTCCGACCACCAGGTGCCGTCGCCGCCGAAGGCGCAGGACAAACGGAGACGGCCGTCCCGTTCTTCCAGGACGACCGCTGCGCCTATAGTGTGGCATTCGCGGCCGCCGACATAGCCCAGGGAGGCCATGACCTGGCCGACGAGGGAGTGATATCGTTCGGGGCCGCTGTAGCTGTAGGTCTGAAAGTCCGGCGTATTATTCATGTTCGCCTTGTTCAGCCTCCCGTTTCTTTTCACATTCTTCACAATAGCCGTATACCTTGAGCTGATGATCTACCGTATGGAAATGGAGGCGCTTCTGCAAAATAGACTCCAGCGTTTCCAGCAGGTCGTCCTGGCATTCCCACACCTTGCCGCAGCCCATGCAGATCAGGTGATGATGGAAATGGCCTTCGTTGTCTCGGTCGTTCAATTCGTAGCGGCTGCAGCCGTCGTCGAAATCGAGCTTTTTCAGAAGGTCCATTTCCGTGAACAAATCGAGCGTCCGATATACCGTAGCCAGGCCGATGTCCGGAGACATCTTCTTTACGATTTCAAAGACCTCTTCGGCATTCATGTGGCGGATATCGCTTTCGACGAAGGCCCGCAGGATGACCTGCCGCTGCGACGTCATCTTGCATTTCTTATCTTTTATCTTGTCTTTCATGCGCTTCATCATGATATTCATGATTTCTTCTTTACTGGTGTTGTTAGTTTCCATATGTATTCATCGCCTTTTCTTTATACGTATTGTAAAACCACAAATGCTTGCACAAAATCTGCAGGACCGCCGTTACGGGTACAGTCAGTATCATGCCGGCCACGCCGAACAGCGTGCCGCCGATGAGCAGCGCGATGACGATGACGACGGGATGGAGGCTGATAACTGCCCCCATGACCTGCGGCATGATGAGGTGGCTGTCTATCTGCTGAATGATGACGTAAAATACGAGGACCTTGACCGACAAGGTCAGGTCGACAGTCGCTCCCAGCAGGATAGCCGGTATGGCTCCCACGATAGGTCCGACGATAGGAACCCACTCTGTAATAGCCGCAATCAAGCCGATGACCATGGGATAGGGAACGCCCATAGCCCACATGCCGAGAAAGGTCAGCGTGGCGATAATGCAGCTCATGAGCAGCTGTCCGCGTATGTAGCGGCTCAGCACCGTGTGTATTTCATCAAACACCACCGCCAGCTGAGGACGGTAGTGCTCCGGGTAAATATTGACAAAGGACCGTACCATGCGGCCGCCGTCCTTCATGAAGTAAAACGTAATGAAGGGGACGACGAAAAATTCCACGACCGTGCCGGCTATGACGAAGACGGAGCGGATGAGGTTGGTCACGCCTTCTACGCCGTAATTGCCGACCTTGACGAAGGCGTCGTTGATGATGACCTTGATCTGCTCGGGAATGTAAAACTGCGTCTGTTCATTTTCCAGCTGGTTGACCAGCGCCGCCGTCTGGGCCACCAGGTTATTGAAGTTGGCCGCCAATAAATTCAGCTGATACAGCAGCGGCTTGAGTATGACGTTCGTCAGGCCAGTCATGACCAGGATAAACGTAAAAAACGAAAGAAGTATGGCTATGTCCGCGGGCAGACGCCGATTCGTCAGCTTGTAGCACAGGCGCATAAACAGATTCCGCATCGGCATCAGGATAAACGTCAGGATCAGCGATATGACGACGGGCCAGTAGATGGAATGGACCAGCAGGAACAGCGCGCCGGCGAGAGCCGTCAGGGTGACGCGCAGCCAGAACTGGGATTCCTTGTACATAGACATGGCTTACCAGCCTCCGTATAGGAAGGGGTTTCCCCGCCGTTCTTCCCCTATAGTCGATTCCGGCCCGTGTCCCGGCAGGACGACCGTATCGTCAGGCAGGCTCATGAGCTTATTGTTGATGCTGCTGATGAGCGTGCGGGACGAGCCGCCGTATAAATCCGTACGGCCTACGGAGTAGCGGAACAAGGTGTCGCCGGAAAAGACGACGCCTTCGCCGTACAGGCACAGGCCGCCCGGCGTATGGCCCGGCGTTTCAATGACCGTAAAGGACAGATTGCCCAAGGTAATCGTATCGCCTTCATGGGCGATGTAATCGGGCGACGCGCATTCGATAGGATGGCCCATGAACAGGGACAGGTTGTTTCTGGAATTGCTGATTAAATCCTTATCGCCTTCGCCGATGTATACAGGGACGTTTTTACGGTTCCGCAGCTCCTGCAGAGCCCCGATGTGGTCAGCATGGCCGTGGGTCTGGAATATAAATTTTAAATGGAGCTGGTGATCTTCCAGGGCCTGGTTAATCTTATCGTAATCCCAGGCCGGATCGACGACCATCGCGTCTTTCGTCTCGCTGTCGTATACGATGTAGCAGTTCGTCATAACGGGCCCCAACATCATTGTCATATATTTCATGCTCATATAAGTGTCCTCCTAAAATAATTTTTTGCTGTCTACGAGGATCGTAACCGGGCCGTGATTTTCCAGCGAAACGACCATTTCCGTCCGGAACCGGCCCGTAGCCGTGCGGATGCCCATGGCGCTCACGGCGGAGACGAACTTCTCATACAGCGCTTCGGCCAATTCCGGTGGCGCTGCTTCGGTAAAGCTGGGCCTGCGTCCATGGCGGGCGTCGCCGCACAGGGTGAATTGCGACACGACGAGCATGTCGCCGCCGATATCGACGAGGGATCGGTTCATCTTTCCCTTGTCGTCTTCAAAAATACGCAGGTTGGAGATCTTTTCCGCCATGTACAGCGCGTCCTTTTCGTCGTCGTCCTGGGCCACGCCCAGCAGAACCGTCAGGCCCAATCCTGCGCGGCCCGTTTCCACGCCTTCCGACGTCACGGACGACGTCAGCGTTCTCTGCACTACTGCTCTCATTGCTGTCCTCCTGTATAGCGCTGTACGAGGTATACGTCCTTCAAGCGCCGGATTTTCGTCGTGACGAATTCAAACTGAGCCAAATCCTTGATGCTGATGCTCATATGAATCGTAACGCTCTTCGTGTCGTTGACTTTCGCGTTGACAGACAGGACGGAAATCTTCATTTCCGCCAGGGCCGCCATGATTTCCGCCATGATGCCCGTGCGGTCGTAGGCGACGATTTCCATGCTGACTTCAAAGTTTTCATTGCTGCCGTATTCCCATTCCACGTCGATGAGGCGGTCGATGTCGTTCTGGTTGTTGCTGATATTAGGACAGTCGGCCCGATGGACTGAAACGCCGCGGCCCCGCGTAATAAAGCCGATGATCGGGTCGCCCGGCACAGGGCTGCAGCACTTGGCCAGCCGTACGAGAAGACCCGGCTCGCCCTTGACCAGTACGCCCGTGCCGTTGGATTTGACGGGCTTCTTCGGCTTGAGCTTTTCTATCATAGACAGGCTGCTCTTTTCTTCCTGCTTCTGCAGTTCCTTCTTATGCAGCTCCAGCAGCTTGATGAGGACCGTATTGACGGCGAATCCGCCGTAGCCTACGGCGGCGACGAGGTCGTCTTCCGAGCCAGCGTTCATCTGCTTGGCAACCCGGGCCAGGCGGCCCGCCGTATTGATGGCCTTCCAGTCATGGCCTAAGCGCTTGCATTCCCGTTCCAGCGCTTCGGCGCCTTTCAGGATATTGTCTTCTCTATTTTCCTTCTTGAACCAGTTGCGGATTTTCGAGCGGCTTTCGGAGCTGCCGACGATTTTCAGCCAGTCTAAGCTGGGCTTCCCGACCTTAGACGTGATGATTTCTACGATATCGCCGTTTTTCAGCGCGTAATCCAGCGGCACGATCTTGCCGTTTACCTTAGCGCCGACGCAGCGATGGCCTACGTCCGTATGGATGCGGTAGGCAAAGTCGATGGGAATAGCCCCCTGGGGCAGGTCGATGACGTCGCCCCGCGGCGTGAAGACGAATACTTCGTCGGAAAAGGCGTCGAGCTTGAGGGCGTTGACAAATTCCTGGGGATTGCTCGTATCCTGCCATTCGAGGAGGTTGCGGAGCCAGCCCATCTTTTCGTCGAATTCGTTCTTGCCGGCGTTGGCGTTGCCTTCCTTATACCGCCAGTGGGCCGCGACGCCGTACTCGGCGATGTGATGCATTTCCCAGGTCCGAATCTGGATTTCTACAGGCTGCCCTCTCGTGCCGATGACCGTCGTATGCAGGGACTGGTAGTTGTTCGGCTTCGGCATGGCAATGTAGTCCTTGAAGCGGTACGGCAGGGGCTTCCACAGGCTGTGGACGATCCCCAGGACGCCGTAGCAGTCCTGAACGGAATCGACGATGACCCGGATAGCAAACAAGTCGTATACCTGGCTGAGATCGCGGTTATCTTTTTTCATCTTTTTATAAATGCTGTAAAAATGCTTCGGCCGGCCGTTGATCTCGCACTGGATATGGGCGTCCTCCAGGGCTTTGCGCAGTACGTCGATCGCTTCGTTGATGATTTCTTCACGGACATGCCGCTTTTGCTTCATCTGGTCTACCAGGTCGTAGTATTTATCGGGCTCCAAATAGCGGAAGGACAAGTCTTCCAATTCCCACTTGATATTGAAAATACCGAGGCGATGGGCCAAAGGCGCGAAGATTTCCAGCGTTTCCTGGGCGATGCGCTTCTGCTTGTCGCTGCGCATGTACCGCAGGGTCCGCATGTTGTGCAGGCGGTCGGCCAGCTTGATGACGACGACCCGCACGTCCTTGGCCATGGCCAAGAACATCTTGCGCATGCTGTTGAGCTGCTGGTCTTCCTTGGTCCGGTAATTGAGACGGCTCAACTTCGTAACGCCGTCGACGAGGAAGGCTACTTCCTTGCCGAAGAGATTTTTCAAATCGTCCAGCGTATAGTCCGTATCTTCGACGACATCGTGCAGAAGAGACGCCGTAATAGTCCGCGTGTCGATTTTCATATCCGCCAAAATCTGGGCCACGGCCAGCGGATGGAGGATATAGGGCTCGCCGCTGGCCCGGTGCTGTTCCTTATGGGCTTCGTAAGCCAAGGCATAGGCCTTCTTTACGTCGTCGCAGCCGGCGTCGGGAAGATAGCTGTGAATCGTATCGATTAAATGTTGAAACGCTTTATCCGGCTCGGTAAAGGCCGTTGCTGCATCTTTATGTTCCATACAAATTCCCCCTTAGGTCTTACTGTATTTCTGATATGTCGGCGACATATGCAGGCACATTTTCCCGGAGAGGACGGGAAAGTAATAAGACGGGCCGTCTACGTCGCTTCGTATTTTTAAAACGCCTATTTCCTTCAGCACGAGGATCGCCGCATAAATAGCATGAGCTTCATACCGGTCGCCTTCAGCCGCCAAGGCGCGCTGCTGCACCTGCCATACGGGCATCCCCCATTCAGGAATGCATTTTTTCAAGGACAAATATATATCTATCATGACTGTCCGGTCTAAATGGACAGGAATATCAGGGCCGCGCAGGTCCTGCACGACGAGCTGCGGCGATGCCACGCCGTTGAACTCGTTGCGCTCCAGCTGAAAGGCCACGTCGATGCAGTCGCCTTCCATGATTTCGTCGCAGGCCTCCGCCATAGACCATCCCACGCCGGATATTCGCGTATGCTTGCCGCTGCGCAGGACCAGGCGCAGGTGTTTTTTATCCCTGCCGATAGGCCGGGCTTCGTCGACCGTGCAGCCTTGCAGGGAAAAAACGGGACGGCTGTTGCCCATGCCGTAGGGCTCCAGCTGGCTCAGCTCGCCGACCAGAGACAGGGTGATATCGTCGGGCCGGAGCTCGCCGTCCACGGCCAGCTGCGGAATATAGTCTTCTTCCTTCATGTGGGCCGCCGCATAGTCTATCAAGCGCTGGCGGAAGTCCTCGATGCGGTCGGCCTGTATGGAAAATCCAGCCGCCATGGGATGGCCGCCGTATTGAATCAGCAAGTCGTCGGCATACTGCAGGGCTTCGTACATATTAAAGCCGGCAATACTCCGGCACGAGCCCTTGCCGACGCCGTCGTGAACGCTGATGACCAGCGACGGCCGGTAATACTCTTCTACCAGCCGCGACGCCGCAATGCCGATAACGCCGGCATGCCAGTCCTGCCCGTAGGCGACGAGCACGCCGTCGTCCCTTCTCTTCTCCGCTTCAATCTGCTGTACCGCCTGACGGGCGATGTCGTGTTCTATATCCTGCCGTTCTTTATTCAGCTCGTTCAGCTCTTCGGCAATGCGCCCGGCTTTTTCTTGATCCGTTTCCAGCAAAAGGCGCACGCCCTTTTCGGCGTGGCTGATGCGGCCGGCGGCGTTGAGGCGCGGCGCCGCCGTAAAAGCGATGCGGCCGGCGCTGATCGAATCCGGCGTCAGGCCCGATACGGCCAGCAGCGCCTGAAGGCCCGTATTATAGCCTTCTTTCATCCGCTGCAGTCCGTCGCGAACGATGATGCGGTTTTCCCCCGTCAAGGGAACTAAATCGGCGATAGTCCCTAAGGCGGCGATTTCCGTATACCCGGCCAGGGCCTCGCCGCACAGGCGGAGCCACAAGGCCTGGCACAGCTTGTAAGCCACGCCGGCGCCGGCCAGCTCCTTAAACGGATAGGCGCAGCCTTCCTGCTTGGGATTCAGCACGGCGTAGGCCGGCGGTATGTCTGCCGGCGGCTCGTGGTGATCCGTCACGATGATATCCATGTCGCCGCGGAAGGAATCGACAATATCGTAGGAGGAAATACCGCAGTCCACCGTAATCAGCACATTCGTATGCTCGTCCTTCAAATGCTGTACGGCATCCCGGTTGAGGCCGTACCCTTCGCTCTGCCGTTCCGGTATATAAAAAGAGGGCTCGGCGCCCAAATCCGACAAGACCCAATACAGAAGCGACGTAGCCGTAATGCCGTCTACGTCATAATCTCCGTAAATGATAATCTTCTCTTTCCCTTCTATGGCCCGGCAGATGCGCTGCACTGCCTTTTCCATCCCTTTCATCAAAAAAGGGTCGCAGCTCTGTTCCAGCGAATCATAGAGAAAATGGCGCCCACATTCTGCCGAGGTGATACCTCTATGTACCAGAAGCTGCGCCAGTATAGGTGATATATGGAGTTGTTCAGACAATGAGCGCGCGCAGCCTTCGTCTGCCGGAATGACGCGCCATCTTTTTTTCATGACATCACAACGCATTCTCATAAATAATCACTATCAATAATCATATTCTTATTCTACCACGTTATATTCTCAAAATAAAGACATTGATGAAAAAAACTGTTATTTTCATGAAAAAAAACTGCCGCACCGTATGGTGCAGCAGTTTTCTTTATACGTACGCTATGCAGCGTTCAGACATTGCAGATTAAGCTTCAAAACCTTTCTGGAAACGTACATAGGTTTCGCGGCGGTTCTTAGCGTCGGCTTCTGTCTTCGCATACAATTCAGCAGCTTTTTCGGGGAGTGCCTTCTGGAGGGAAGCATAACGAACTTCGCCCTGGAGGAATTCCTGGAATTTGCTGTAATCCGGTTCTTTGGAGTCGAGGCTGAACGGATTCTTGCCTTCTTCTTTGAGAGCCGGGTTGTAGCGGAACAGATCCCAATAACCGCATTCGACAGCGAGTTTTTCTTCTGTCTGGCTCTTGCTCATGCCTTTGCGGATACCGTGGTTGATGCAAGGAGCGTAGCAGATGACGAGGGACGGGCCATGGTAAGCTTCAGCTTCTTTCAGAGCTTTGATGAGCTGGTTCTTGTCGGCGCCCATAGCTACCTGAGCTACGTATACATAGCCGTAGGAAATAGCCATCATGCCGAGGTCCTTCTTCTTCGTGCGTTTGCCAGCAGCAGCGAACTGTGCGATAGCAGCTGTCGGAGTAGCCTTGGAGGACTGGCCGCCCGTGTTGGAGTAAACTTCCGTATCGAGTACGAGGACGTTTACGTCGTTGTCGGAAGCGAGGACGTGGTCAACGCCGCCGTAACCGATATCATAGGACCAGCCGTCGCCGCCGATGATCCACTGAGAACGTTTTACGAAGAACTGTTTCTTGTCGAGGAAGTCTTCGAGAACCGGTTTGCCTGCAGCTTCAGCTTCGAGGAGAGCCGTCAGCTTGTCAGCACGTTCACGGGAGCCTTCGCCTTCGTGTACGTTAGCAGCCCAGTCGCTCAAAGCAGCCTGGAGTTCTTCCGAAGCGACAGCTTTCGCTTCGTCAAGTTTAGCAACTAAGTCCATGCGGACTTTGTCAACGCCCATGAACATGCCGAGGCCAAATTCAGCAGCGTCTTCGAACAAGCTGTTAGCCCATGCAGGACCATGGCCGGCAGCGTTCGTCGTGTACGGAGCAACCGGAGCAGATGCACCCCAAATGGAGGAGCAGCCGGTAGCGTTGGCGATCATCATGCGGTCGCCGAAGAGCTGCGTAACGAGTTTGACATACGGTGTTTCACCGCAGCCTGCGCATGCGCCGGAGAATTCGAGGAGCGGCGTTTCGAACTGGGAGCCGATAACGCTGTATTTATTCTGCGGGTTAGCTTTCGGAGCAACCTTTTCCGTGCCATAGTACCAGAAGTCCATCTTAGCACGTTCTTCGTCCGTGTTCGGAACCATGGTGAGAGCCTTAACCGGGCAGACGTTTACGCAGCTGCCGCATTCGAGGCAGTCGAGCTGGTCGACGATGATAGCAACGTCGTATTCTTTGCCGGATTTAGCTTTAGCAGCTACTTTGTAGCCAGCCGGAGCAGCAGCCGTTTCTTCTTTCGTCGTCAATACCGGACGGATCGTAGCGTGCGGGCAGACGAAGGAGCACTGCATGCAGCCGATACATTTTTCAGCATCCCAGGACGGAACATGGAGAGCCGGGCCTGCTTTTTCAAACTTGGACGTGCCGGAAGGCATCGTGCCGTCTTCACGGCCGATGAATGCCGATACAGCGAGGTCGTCGCCAACCTGGCCGAGCATCGGAGCTGCAACGTTCGTGAAGTATTCCGGAGCCGGACGGCTTTCTACTACTTCGTCGACAGCGTCAGCCCAGGAAGCCGGATAGTTGACTTCATGGAATTCGCTTACGCCGGCGTCAACAGCAGCCCAGTTCATGTCGACGACATTCTGGCCTTTCTTGCCGTAGCTCTTAACGATGGAGTCTTTCAGGTATTTAACAGCGTCTTCCAGAGGAATAACTTTTGCCAATGCGAAGAACGCAGCCTGCATTACCATGTTGATGCGGGTGCCGAGGCCAAGTTTCTGGCCGATAGCGTCGCCGTTCAACGTATAGAATTTAACGTGGTTCTTAGCGATGTCGCGTTTGATCTTAGCCGGCAGTTCTTTGTCCAGTTCTTCGTCGGTCCACGTGCAGTTCAGCATGAACGTGCCGCCGTCTTTAATGCCGCGGAGCAGGTCGAAGCGTTTTACATAGGACTGACGATGGCAAGCGATGTAGTCAGCTGCGTCGATGAGGTACGGCATGTCGATAGGTTTCGTGCCGAAACGCAGGTGAGAAATCGTTACGCCGCCGGATTTCTTGGAGTCATAAGCGAAGTATGCCTGAGCATACATATCCGTGTGGTCGCCGATGATCTTGATAGCCGACTTGTTAGCGCCGACCGTGCCGTCAGAGCCGAAGCCCCAGAATTTGCAAGCCGTAAGGCCCGTCGTGTCAAGCGGCATCTTCGGTGCGCGCGGGAGGGACAGGTTCGTAACGTCGTCTTCGATGCTGAGAGTGAAACCGTTGAGCGGATGTTCTTTCTTGAGTTCCGTGAATACGGACAAGATATCTTCCGGCAGAACGTCTTTGGAGCCCAAGCCGGCGCGGCCGCCGATAACGTCGATGTTGAGGCCTTCTTCTTTTACGAAGCCGACGATATCGAGGTACAGGGGTTCGCCGAGGGAGCCCGGTTCCTTCGTACGGTCGATAACGGCGATCTTCTTAACCGTCTTCGGCAATACGTTGAGGAGGTATTTATTGGAGAACGGACGATAGAGGTGAACGTTGATAGCGCCGACTTTTTCGCCCTGGCTCTGCAAGTATTCGACAGCCTGTTTAGCTACGTCGGACAAGGAGCCCATGGAAACTACGACATATTCAGCGTCTTCAGCGCCGTAGTAGTTGAACGGTTTGTAGGTACGGCCCGTGATCTTGGAGATTTCATCCATGTAGCCAGCTACGATATCAGGCATAGCTTCGTAGTATTTGTTGCTGGCTTCTGTGTGCTGGAAGTAAACGTCCGGGTTTTCAGCAGTGCCGCGGATTTCCGGATGATCCGGGTTCAAAGCGCGTTTGCGGAAAGCTTTTACAGCGTCCCAGTCGATGAGGTTACGGAAGTTTTCGAAGTCCATAACTTCAACTTTTTGGATTTCGTGAGACGTACGGAAACCGTCGAAGAAGTTGATGAACGGCAAGGAACCTTTCAAAGCGGACAAGTGAGCTACGCCGCCGAGGTCCATAACTTCCTGTACGTTGGATTCAGCCAAGAGACAGCAGCCCGTAGCACGAGCGGACATAACGTCCTGGTGGTCGCCGAAAATGCTCAGGGCATGGTTAGCCAACGCACGAGCGGAAACGTGGAATACGCCCGGGAGAAGTTCACCGGCAACTTTATACATATTCGGGATCATCAGCAAGAAGCCCTGGGATGCCGTATATGTAGTCGTCAAAGCGCCTGCCTGCAAAGAACCGTGGAATGCGCCAGCTGCACCAGCTTCAGACTGCATTTCGAAAACTTTGACCGGATGACCAAAGAGGTTCTTCATGCCTGCTGCAGCCCAATCATCGACATGTTCGGCCATAGGCGAAGACGGCGTGATCGGATAAATTGCGGCAACTTCAGTAAATGCATAGGACACCCATGCAGCTGCTTCGTTGCCATCCATGGTTTTGAATTTGCTCATAGATAAAACACGCTCCTTATAAAAATATATACCTCAATATAGGTTTTCCTATATTGCAGACAAAGTTAAAAGACATTCCGGATGTACTCGCGCGTCCCTTGCGTTGCATGCATCGCAGCTTCCAGTCTGTGATTCTATTCACAAGGCAGGCACACGCGTCCCGCTTCAAAAATAAAAACAGGAAGGTACGGATAATATTCAAAAAAGGTATTGATATTATTGCAAATTTGTAATACTATAATGATAGTATTACAGTTTTGCACACTCACGCCTTTTTTATGTATTTTCTGACCATCACATCCAAACGACTTTGTAACTTTTCCTTACGAGTTAATTATATGCCTAAGCAAATTGAAATTCAATAGGATTATGCCGGATTGCGATGCGATTTTGAACATTGGTTTGTGCTATTTTGTAAACGTATACTGTTTAGGTATTATTATAGGGAGGTGGCATTATGGATTTTCATCATCTCAAATATTTTGTAGAAGTCGCCGATAAAAAATCCTTCAGCAAAGCGGCCCGTACGCTGCATATTTCCCAATCTGCAATCAGCCGCACGATCAAGGCTCTGGAAGAAGAATTAGGCGTCGTCTTATTTATGCGCAACGCCAAGGCCGTGGAATTAACCGACGCCGGCACGATATTCCTCTCCCACGCCAAGCGCGTCGTCTTCATGTTCGAGCATTTGAAGACCGACTTTGAAAATGAATTCAAGCTGGAGCAAGGAACGGTCCTCATCGGCCTGCCGCCTATTACGGGCGCGCCGATTTTCGCCAATCTCTTAGGGGCCTTTAAGCAGGAATACCCGCAGATCGAGCTCGACCTGTACGAGCACGGCTCGAAGAAAGTCGAAATCAGCGTGCAGGAGGGCCTCATCGACCTGGGCATCGTCTGTACCCAGCCGAAGGAAAAGGATTTCGAATCGTTCTTCCTGACCCAGGACCCGATGAACGTCATCATCCACCGGGACAACATCCTGAGCAAGGAAAAAACTATTCCCCTGAAAAAGCTGGCCAACGAATCGCTGGTTTTATATCGCGACGACTTCAACCTGCACGACGAAATCATCCAGCACTGCAAGAAAATCGGCTTCCAGCCGAAAATCGTATTTGAAACGAGCCAGCGCGACCTCATGATTCAGACCGTCGTGGCCAACCTGGGCGTAGCGCTCCTGCCGAGCCGCCTCTGCCCGACGAAGGAAACGAATCCGCGCGTGTCCGAATCGGTCGTCGTCCGTCCGTTAGTAGAGCCGGAAATCATGCACGTATTGTACGTCATCTGGAAACGGGGACATTACCTCTCCCACGCGGCCCAGCTGTGGCTCGACTTCGTCCGCAACAAAGCCCGCGTCATTTCCAATTTATAACTCAGGCGCATTGCAGCGCGAAAGGTCGTGTTCTCCTTGTCCGTACGGGAAAAATTCATCCGCCGTGTCGTCTCCCTGTCTTCCCGCCGCTTAGGCGGCAACGCCGATGCAGCCGCGGAATTCGACTTACAGAAACGGTCGCTTCGCCGGCGCTGGGACGATTTGTTAGGAACGGAAAAGTTTCTCGCCGGCGCGGCGGCAGTCCTCCTGCTGTTGGTCATCGTACAATTCGTCTGGATTGCCGTCCTGCAGTACAACCTTTATATGCTGACGGAACAGACCCGTATTCAGCAGACGCGAATCGCCCAGCTGGAACAATCTGTTAAAAAACACAATAACTTACTGTATTCTACGGAAATCACCATGCAGGATATTGAGAAAAAATGGCACGACCTGCATTTCCGCGTACTGCAGAATACGTGGAAATTAGATTCAAAAGCGGAAACTCCGTAATACGCAAAGCCCCTTGCCGACACAGAACCGGCAAGGGGCTTCTTATATATAATGTATTATGTTGTCGTAAAGACAAGCTCTTTTTTATCGAGGCTGTCTACCTGAAGGACGTTGCCCTCCTTCAAGCTGCCGCCCAGCAGCATCTCGGCGATAGGATCTTCTACTAGCTTCTGGATAGCCCGCTTCAGCGGTCTTGCGCCGTAGGCAAAGTCGGTCCCTTCCTGTACCAGCACGTCGTCGGCTTCGGTCGTCCAGGTCATCTGCACGCCCTTTTCCTGAAGCCGTCTGCCCAGGTCTTCCAGCATGAGGGCCACGATGCGCCGCAGGTCCTCTGTTTCCAGTGGCTTGAAGACGAGCATTTCGTCGATGCGGTTGAGGAATTCCGGACGGAAAAACTTCTTCACGTCGTCGAGGATTTCCTTTTTAGCTATAGCGAAAGACGCCGCCTTGTCCTTGTCGGTTCCCGTCCCGGCTGCAAAGCCCAGGACCGGCCCGCTCGGCTTCAAGTGGGACGCGCCGAGATTGCTGGTCATAATGATGACCGTATTGCGAAAATCGACGGTACGGCCCTTGGAATCGGTCAGCCTCCCCTCGTCGAGCACCTGCAGGAGCAGGTTGAAGAAATCGCCGCTGGCTTTTTCGACTTCGTCGAATAAGACGACGCTGTACGGCTTTTCCCGCACGGCGTCGGTCAGCTCGCCGCCTTCTTCATAGCCGACGTACCCCGGCGGCGCGCCGACGAGGCGGGATACGCTGTACCGTTCCATGAATTCGCTCATGTCGATGCGTATCATCGCGTCCTGGCTGCCGAAAAGCTGACGGGCCAGCGTGCGGGCCAGCTCCGTCTTCCCGACGCCGCTCGGCCCCAGGAATAAGAACGAGCCGATGGGACGATTGACGTCTTTCAGGCCGGCGCGGGCCCGCCGGATAGCCTTGGCCACCGCCGTCACCGCTTCGTCCTGGCTGATAACCCGCTTGTGCAGCTCTTCTTCCAGATGGAGCAAACGACGGGCTTCCGTTTCCGTCAGCTGCTGCACGGGAACGCCGGTCCACTGCGAAACGACGTCGGCCACGTCTTCCTCCATCACAACGAGCTTCGCGTCGTCATGGCACTTCTTTTCCTGCTTCAGCGCAGCGATTTCATCGGCGATTTTCTTGCCTTCGTCACGCAGCGACGCGCACCGTTCAAACTCTTCGCTAGCCAAAGCCGCATCCTTTTCCTGTCGAATCGCCGCCAGCCGCTGTTCCAAGGCCTGCACGTCCTGCGACGGCGCGTAGACCTTCATGCGCACGCGGGCCGCCGCTTCGTCGACGACGTCGATGGCCTTGTCAGGCAGATAGCGGTCCGAAATGTACCGGGCCGACAATTTGACGGCAGCCCGGACCGCTTCGTCGGTAATGCGCGCCTTGTGAAAGGCTTCGTACCGATCCCGCAGGCCGAATATGATCTGTTCGGCCTCGTCTTCCGACGGCTCGCCGACGAGGACGGTCTGAAAGCGGCGGGCCAGGGCCGCGTCCTTTTCCAGATTTTTCTTATATTCGTCGATCGTCGTCGCGCCGATGCACTGCAGCTCGCCCCGCGACAAAGCCGGCTTGAGGATATTGGCCGCATCCATCGAGCCCTCTACGGCTCCCGCGCCGATGAGCTGGTGAAGCTCGTCGATGAATAGGATCATGTCGTCGTCCTGCTGGACGGCTTCGATGACCTGCTTGATGCGGTCTTCAAATTCGCCGCGGTATTTCGTCCCGGCGACGAGGCTTCCCATGTCGAGGGAAAAGATACGCTTATGGGCCAGTACGTCGGGCACGTCGCCCGTTACGATGCGCTGGGCCAGCCCTTCGGCAATAGCCGTCTTGCCTACGCCGGGCTCACCGATGAGGACGGGGTTGTTTTTCGTACGGCGGCACAAAATCTGGACGACCCGTTCGATTTCCCGGCTCCGGCCGATGACCGGGTCGATCTTATCCTCCCGGGCCAGTTCGTTCAAATCGCGGCCAAATTCGGATAAATCGACAGCCTGCCCTTCGGCTTCGCCTCCGGCAGCGCCGTTATTCATGAGCTGGACGATTTTCTGCAGCAGCTCGTCTGGATTGACATCCATCTGCTCTAAAATCCGCCGGGCCATGCAGCCCTGTTCCTGCAGCACGCCGGCCAGCATGTGCTCCGTGCTGATATATTGCTGCCCCAGCTGGTTCGCCGTCCGCACGGCCAGCTCCATGGTCCGCTTCGTCCGCGGCGTGAGCCGCAGGGCCGACGTCGCTTTCTCGCCGACGCCGACGGCGTTTTGAATCGCCCGGGTAACGTGCTCCGACGTCAGCCCCTGCTGTGCCAAAAACTGTCCGGCCATGCTGTCCGTATGGAGCACCAGTCCCAGCAGTATATGCTCTGTCCCGACATAATCATGGCGGAACGATTTTGCCGATTCCTGAGCATATCGCAGTACCTTCTTCGCGTCGCTCGTAAATCGATTGTTCATGTGTCTCACTTCCTTGTTATAGGGACTCCGGAAGAGACGCCGCTTCATCGTCATCCGCCACCATGCGGCGGATGACGGCCGCCCGTTCCCGTTCCATCTCCGTTTCTCCGAGTTCCCGCCCGGCTTCAGCCTGCAAATACGCCGGCGTAATAGCCATCAGCAGTCCCTCGTACAGCTGGGCCGGCCTTGCGATGACGCCGGCGTCGATGCCGAAGCGCAGATCGCTCAGCAGCGACAGCCCTTCCTGTTCACTCATCAGCCAGGCCTGCGACAGCGCGCCGTAGGCCCGGCAGAATTTATCCTTCATCGTGTCGCCGTCATGAGTCCATAAAATCTGACGGCAGTTTCGTTCTTCCTGGACGACCTGGGCGACGAGCTTGCGCAGCTGTCCCAAAATGTCTTCTTCCGACACGCCCAGGGTAATCTGGTTGCTGATCTGGAATATGTTGCCGATATATTCATCCCGTTCGCCGTACATGCCGCACACGGCGAAGCCGAATTTCGTAATCCCCTGGACGATGCGGTTCAGCCGCTTCATCAACACCAGCGCCGGTATGTGAACCGTGACGCCGGCGATGAGCCCCGTGCCGGTAATCGACGGGCTGGCCGTCAGATAGCCGAAGTCGTCGCGATAAGCAAAATTCAGCTTATTTTCCAGGCAGTCGTCGATTTGAGACGCATCGTCCCAGGCCTTGGGCAGGTCAAAACCGGCCGCCGCCGTCTGGATACAGAAATGGTCCGTTTCGTTGACCATGACGGCCGCCGCGCCGTCGTCCCGCACGATAACCGCCCGGAACGCAGGCTTTGCAATATGGGCGGCCGAAACGAAATGCTTGGCCGCCATCAGCTCCCGCTGCAGGGGCGTCAGCTCGTCCAAATCGATAAAAGCATACTGGCCCCGTCCCATAGCGCTCAGGAGCGGCGTCATGCGTCGCCCTTCGGCAAAGACGGCCGCCAATTCGGCGTCGGACGCCCGCTGGGGAAAGACGTAGTTCTTTAAATTCCTCGACAGGCGGATGCGGCTGTCGACGACGACGTCGCCATAATCGCCGAGCTGTTCCTGCCAGGGGCTGAGGGGCTTGCGGAGAAATTCATACGGCATAGGTCAGCCCTCCCTTCGACCGGCATCGGGCTGCGTTCTCTGCAGCGCCCGTATTTCGTCGCGGACCTTCGCCGCTTCTTCGTACCGCTCTTCCTGCACCAGCTTCTGCAGATGCTGGCGGAGGCGCTTGATATGCGTCATCGTGCGGAAGACGCCTGTGCCGCGGTTGGGCACCTTGCCGTCGTGCTTCGTATGGCCGTGAATGCGGCGCAGCAGCGGCGGCAGCTCTTCCTTAAACGCTTCGTAGCAGTCGGGGCAGCCAAAGAGCCCCGATCGGTTAAACTCGCCATACGTCATGCCGCAGCTGGCACAGCGCGGCTCTTCTTCCGACTGGCCCGTATAATCGGGATAGGCCATCTTGCGGAAAAAATCGTTATTAATGATATTTAAGTCCTGAAACAGAGCTAACTTGCTATGTGTCTTTGCACACGTCGCGCACAAATGCAGGTCCGTGCGCCGCCCATTTTCAAAGGACGCGATATGGACGACGGCCTCTCTCTTCTTGCAAATATCGCACAGCATCAGTATCCCCCTCCTTCCGAAAATGGGCTAATGGGTATTCAGATGGCGGAGAATCCGGCTGATGACGGCCAGCCGCTTCGCCTCATCGTCGATTTCCTTATACAATGCGTCAAAGGTCTGATGCATGAGAATAGCTTCTCTGTTCGTCATGCGGTGCTGCTTGATGAGCTGGAATAAAAACCCGTCCAAATCGTCCAGGGTAATGCTCACCGCCGGCAGCCGTTCTTCCAGCAGCACAGGCGTGCGGTCCTGCTGTTTCGGACGCAGGCGGACGATGCGGACGAAACCGCCCGAACCGCGCCGCGATTCGACCAAAAATCCCTTGTCGTTGGAAAAGCGGGTGCTCAGGACGTAGCTGATCTGCGACGGCGCGCAGTTGAGCTCGTCGGCCAATTCATTGCGGCGCAGCACGATGTTTTCTTCCTCTTCTTCCAGCAGTTTATGTAAAATAAATTGTTCAATCTTGTCGGCTAATATACTCATCATAATCACCTGCTCTATTGGTTATCGTACAAAAAGACGCCTATTGGTTCATCTTTTTGACTTTATTATATTCGTCTTTTTGACTTTTTGCAAGCAGCTAGGGCCTGTTATGACAAAAAAATACTGCAAGCCCTCTGCCGCTGCGCAGACGACTTGCAGTATATAGACATATTATTATTCTTTCGGCGCTTCGATAGGGTCATAATCAGCCGGCTTGTCGACGATAGCCGCCTCGTCCACGGCAGACGGGACAGGCGCGAACCCTTCGCGGAACAGGCCGCGGATCGCCTCAATATAGGCCGGTACGATCGTATCCATGAGCAGATACCGCTTCCGAAACAGATTGCGCTTCTGTGACTTGATTTCATCGTACTTGCGCCGCTTTTCTTCGATAGGCAGGCGAATATACCACTGCTCCTTCCCGTCGGCCACAGCCCCTTCGTCGTTCCAAAAGTCGTCGAAATTCGTCTTCTTCGAACGGTTGCCCCGCAGCAGGTGGCTGTTCGTATAAAATCCTTCATCGGTAATGGCGTACATATCATGGATACCCAAGGTCTGGACGAAGATGCGCATGAGGTACAGGATAAAATTCTTCGGCCGGTAGCCGAAAAGCTTTTTCGTCAGCGCCTTCGTCGTTTCCAGGCCGTGCTTTGAGCCCTGAATCGTACCGATGTACATGGACGGCGCGCCGTCGGCATTGTAATCGAAGCGGAAGTTGAAATGATAAATCATTTCGCCTTCATGATACAAGTATAACGACAAAAATCCTTCCTTCCGCTGGCCCGTATCGAAAATCAGGCGGGCCTCCAGCGGCAGCGACGCGTCAGGCGATTTCCACAGCGTATAGCCCTTGCCCCAATACAGCTCGTGAATGACTTCGTCGGAAAACATGGTCCGCAAAATCGTAAAATGATGGAGCAGCGCATCCAGGCGCTGGCGCATCGTCGAATTTTTAAACAGGAACACGCGGGTCATGACTTCCTGGAAATCCGGGTCCTGCCTGTCGAAAAAGCCCTTCATCGGCTCGTAGGCGTCAAAAAAAGAATACAATTCTTCAAATAAAGAGCGGTTCGTCACGGCGCGGGCAAAAAAAACGACGGCCCGCTTATTTTCCTGAAAATTGCGCGGACCGTAAATGGTACGGGACAATCGCCAGAAATAGGATATGCTATGCATGAAACAGCCCCCTTTAGGCAAAAAATACATCGATGATAACCGTAGCAATAAATTATATTATACGTTTTTTTATTTTATACTGTCAACGTCTCTTTTTACCTGTTTTTTACCTGCCTTTGACGGTGAGTTTATACATTCTTTATATAGTAAATATATCATGATTAGTCAGAAGGGAGTATTCCGTTTATGAAGTATCCGACAAAAAAACGCATGCAGAAATACGCCGCCAGCGTAGTCTGCGCCTTATCGATCCTCACGGCCGTACAAGCGGCCCCCGTATGGGCCGCACCGGTCCATACTGCCGCCGTCAGCCAGAGCGCCGCGCAGCAGCACGTCCAGAGCGCCAACTGGGAACCGACCGTGAAGGCTTCCTTAAATCAGTTCATGGACATGTACGGCAGCCGTTCTGCTTCGTACGACGCAGCCAACCGCCCCTACGCCGTCTTTGATTTCGACAACACGACGTCTATCCTGGACGTAGAAGAGCAGCTCATGGTCTGGCAGCTCGACCGCCTGGCCTTTGCCATTGAACCGGACCAGATGGAAGCCGTCCTGCGCACGGGCATTCCTGCCGATAAGCTGACCTTGACGTACGGCGCCGACGACGGCGACGGCCGCCCCGTTTCGATTGAAGCGGCCATTAAAGACGCAGCGGCAGCTTATAAACAATTATACGCTAAGGGATTGATTACCAAAACGGGCAAGGAACAGCCTGCCGAAGTGCGGGTCAGCCCGGAATATAAAGAATTTACCGCCAAGATGCGCTGGCTCTACGACGCTATCGGCGCTACGATGGACGCTTCCGTTTCCTATCCCTGGGTCACGTACTGGTACACGGGCATGACGCCTGATGAAGTATACAATTTGGCCTATGAAAGCCACAGCTTCTATGGGAATCCGGCCAAAGGACAGACGTGGAGCAAAGGCAAATATACCAGCCCCGTCGATTACAAGAGCGAAGCCGGCAATGTATCCGTATCGTACAAACTCGGCATCACCGTCTCTCCGGAAATGAAGGAGCTGTACAAGACCTTAAACGACAACGGCATCGACACCTGGATCGACACGGCCTCGCCCGTTGACGTCGTGCGCGCCGCCGTCGATTACTTCCAGGTTCCCGGCGTCGACGGCATCGTCGGCATGACCAACAAAAAAGACGCCCAGGGCCGGTATATCAACTCGTACGACTACGAGCTTCATGCCCAGACCCAGGGTGTCGGCAAATCCCTGACCATCGACAAGGTCATCGCACCGAATTACAACGGCCAGGGCCCTGTTTTCGCCGCCATGGATTCTCAGGGCGACTTCAATTTCTGTACGGAATATAAAAACACCAAGGCTGTCTTAATCCTGAACCGTGAACGCTCCGACGATGCCGGCTTATGCGCCGCCGTCGCTGCATGGCAGAAAAAACACGGCGTTACCTTGGCCGAAGCCAATAAAAACGGCGACACGCTGTTCCTCCTGCAGGGCCGCAACGAAAACGCCGGCGTCCTGTGGGCGACCGATCAGACCCAGCTTCTCGGCAAAAAAGACAACGCCTACTTATCTGATAAAGCCTTAGACGTAATCAGCCAGTTAGATGCCGGCAAAACGGTAAAACAAGCCCTGGAAGACAACACGAAGCTGAAAGATTACCAAGGCTACAAAACGCGTTAAGCAGCTATATGCCGTCATATAGTTACTTATATACTTCACAATGTATTTCCCAGTCCTTCCCAGCAAGTCCGAGGAAAAAACAAGCCGGAGCGCAGCGCCCGGCTTGTTTTTTTTTGCGCCTGAAAGACGACGCGGTTATTTTAATTTTTTGAGGATGCGGGGATTGACGCAGCGGATATCCCGCACGCCCGTAATCATCATGGCGTCGCACAATTCGCGTTTAAACGTATCCAGCATCATCTTGACGCCTTCTGCGCCGCCGCCGATGGCCGCAACGGCTGCCGGACGGCCGACGAGGACGGCGTCGGCGCCCAGGGCAATGAGCTTCAAGACGTCTTCGCCATGACGGACGCCGCCGTCGGCAAAGATCGTAATTCGCCCCTTGACGGCTTCGGCGATTTCCGGCAGCACGTCGGCCGTGCCGACCATGCCGTCCAGTACGCGGCCGCCGTGGTTGCTGACGACGATGCCCTTAGCTCCCGCTTCCGCGCAGGCCAACGCTTCTTCCGCCGACATGACGCCCTTTACGATAAAGGGAATCTGAATGGAGGCCGCCACCTTCGCGATGCTTTCAGCACTCTTCGGGCCGACAGGCTGGCCGAAAATGCGCATATTGATCAGCGTCGCCGCGTCGATATCGCAGGCCACGGCCGGAGCGCCTGACTGTTCCGCCAATACGGCCTTTTCGATGATCTTGTCGTCTTCCCGCGGCTTAATCGTCGGGACGACGCAGCCTGGACGTTTTTTACAGGACGCGATGCCCGAAGAGTACATGTACGGCGCGCCGCTGTCACCGGTGAAGGCCCACGTGCCGGCTTCCATCGCCCCCTGCGTAACGGCTTCGTCGTATTTGATTTCTTCCTCTTCCGGATCGCCGTCGACCTGAGCATTCAGGACGATGCCGCCTACCGGCGCGATGAGTATAGGCAGGCTCAGGGTCTTGCCAAAAATTTCAACGGCCGTCGACGGTTCTTCTACGCCCGACATGCTGCGCATGATCAAGCCGTACTCCTGCAGCGATTCCAAGTTGCGCGCAAAGGAACGGCCCGTCCGCAGTCCGCCGAAGCCGGGAATCATGCCGACACAGGCTTTGCCGTTGCACTCCGGACAGACGCGGCAGCCTTTCATCCGTTTTTTAGCCTGTTCGCGAATTTCCTTCATATCCATTGCAATATTCCTCCTTTAACAAAAAAAGCTTACTATCATGAGTATACCACATGATAGTAAGCTTTTACTAACAACTTACGCCAATTCTTTTGGAATTAGTCCATTTTTACGAAAGCGTCTTTGCCAGCGCCGCAAGTCGGGCATGCCCAATCTTCCGGCAAATCGGCAAATTTCGTGCCGGCTGCTACGTTGTTTTCAGCGTCGCCTTCAGCTTCGTCATAAATGTAACCGCAGATGGTGCATTCGTATTTATCCATTGAAAAAACCTCCCTAAAAAGAAACATTAATAAATATCGATTATTGATAATCCTTAACTATCATACCATACAGGACGATATTTTGCAACCTTATTTTGCCTTTTTACCCATGCTGATGTCGACGATACCCGTCGAGTACGGCGCGATTTCATACTGCCCGAAAATGAAGTGGATGACCTTGTTTTCGTCGAGGTAATAATTCTTCGGCAGCTCCGTCAGACCTTCGAAATATGTGGACAGCTGATACTTGCTCAGGAAAATCTTGGCGTTGATGCGGTCCAGCGTAAAGAATTCCGCATCCTCTGGCCGTACCAAATCCTGCCAGTCCAGCCGTTCGCCCGTTTCCAAATCGAAGGTCACGCCGTGCTTCCAGCTCGTCGGGTGGGCGGCCTTGTCAAAATAGATATAGCCCTGGTCGATGAAGGACAGATACTTGCCGTCGTTGAGCGTCACGACGTACGACTTTTCTTCAGTCATCTTCATGCCTTCCATGCTTTCTTTATCAAAAAACGCCTTGGCCTTGGCTTGTTCTTCTATAAAGTATTGCGCGATTTTCTGGCTGGCTGCAGCGTTGCCGGCGACGGAAACTGCCGGATACTGTATCGTCAGCGTGCTGCCGTTGGATTTCGTGTATACGGCCTTCTGCGCGTCCTGCACCGTCGCCGGGGCCGCGGCGAAGGATAACGAGCCGACCAGCAAGGCGGCGCACAGCGCGGCCGCTAATTTTTCTTTCATCATACCTACCTCCTGCGTACTGTGTATGCTTTATTATACCATAGTTCAAAAAGCAAATGCCATTGTATTTCAGGGATAATCTTTAAACATTCTGTAAATCCGCCTTATTTTCCACGACTTTCCTCTTTTCATCCGTTCCCAGGCGGAAAAAGTAATAGACGTTTTCCGCAGCCTGCCGGGTCATGCCCGGCACGGCGGCCAGCTCTTCTACCGTAGCCGCCTTCATGGCGTCCAGATTTTTAAAGGCTCCCCACAAGGCCTTGCGCCGTTTCGGCCCGATGCCTTCGATGTGATCCAGGATAGACACGAGATTCCGCTTGCCCCGAAGGCTGCGGTGATACGTAATGGCAAAACGGTGCGCCTCGTCGCGGATAGCCTGGAGCAGCTGCAGCTCCGGCGTGTGATGGCTCAGGATAATCGAATCGCTCCGCCCTTCAACGAATACTTCTTCTATCCGCTTGGCCAGACTGATAACCGGCGCTTCGCACCCCGCCTCGCGTATAATAGGCAGGGCGGCGTGAAGCTGTCCCTTGCCGCCGTCGATGACGATGAGGTCCGGCGCGGGCCAGTCCCGCTCGCCGTAGCGGCGGCCCATGATTTCCGCCATGGATTTGAAATCATCAGGCTTCCCCTGCACGGTTTTCAGCTTAAACCGCCGGTACTCCTGCTTCGCCGGCCGGCCGTGCTCAAAGACGACCATCGACGCGACCGTTTCAATCCCCTGCGTGTGGGATATGTCGAAGCATTCCATGCGCTCCGGCAGGCGCGGCAGGTCGAGGACGCGGGCCAGGGCTTCGACGGCTCCGCTGGTCTTGTCCGTATCGTGCTGCCACTGGAGGCGGCGCTGTTCGAGGAGAACGCGGGCGTTATCCTCGGCCATGGTCAGCAGTTTCTTCTTGAGGCCCCGCTGCGGGATGACTAAGGCCACGTTTTGTCCCTTCTGCAGCGTCAGCCGCCGTTCGTAATCCTCTTTATCCTCTACGGCCGAGACGATAATTTCCTTGGGCACGAACACGCCGTCGACGTAATACTGATCCAATACGGCCGACGTCAAAGCGGCCGCCGTTTCGTCGGCACTGTTTTCCAGGCTGAAGGTCTCCCGTCCCATGAGGCGGCCCTGGCGGATAGTGTAAATCTGGACGCAAGTCTGCCCGGCGTCGCCGGCAAAGCCGAGAACGTCCATGTCGCCGCCGCCGACAGTCGTAATGTTCTGCTGTTCCTGAATCACCTTGACGGCAGTTATCTGGTCGCGGTACATGGCGGCCTTTTCGAACTCCATCTCTTCCGCCGCCGCTTCCATCTGCTCCTGCAGCCTTCGCACGACGCCCGTATCACGCCCTTCCAGTATGTCGACGGCCTGTTCTACAAGCTTGCCGTATTCACCCTTCGTAATGTAGTGGACGCACGGCGCGTCGCAGTGATGCAGATGGTACTGCAGGCAGGGCCGATCGGCCTGCATCGTCCGGCAGGAACGGATGCGAAAGGCCCGCTGGATGAGCTTCAGCACGCGATGAACGGCGCCGGCGTCGGCAAAGGGGCCGAAATAGCGGGCGCCGTCTCGATGGACGCGGCGGGTCATAAAGACACGCGGATAGTCTTCCTGCACCGTCACCTTGATATACGGGTAGGTCTTATCGTCGCGCAGCATGATATTGTAGCGCGGGCGATGCTTTTTAATGAGCGTGTTTTCCAGTATGAGCGCTTCCATCTCGTTGGCTACGACGATAGTTTCCACATCGGCGGCGTGGCTCATCATCGCCGTCACCTTCGGCGCGCGCTTGGCGTCGTGCCGGACGTAGCTGCGCACGCGGTTGCGCAGATTCACGGCCTTGCCGACGTAAATGATCTGTCCCCTGTCGTTTTTCCACAAGTATACGCCGGGCTGGATCGTCAAATTTCGTACCTTATCGAGTACGGCTTCACTCAAGGCCATGGCAGTTCCCCTTCATCAAGTCCTTCGTCCGTTCCAATACGGGCTTCAGGAATCTTCCCGTATAGGACTGCGGCACCTGGCAGATATCCTCCGGCGTCCCCGTCGCTACGACTGTGCCGCCGCCGTCGCCGCCTTCAGGGCCTAAATCGACGAGATAATCCGCCGCCTTGACGACGTCGAGGTTGTGCTCGATGACTACAACCGTATCGCCGCCGTCGACGAGCATCTGCAGCACGTCCATGAGCTTATGAATATCGGCGGCATGGAGGCCCGTCGTCGGTTCGTCGAGGATGTACAGCGTCCGGCCCGTACTGCGCTTGGACAGCTCCGTCGCCAGCTTGACGCGCTGCGCTTCGCCGCCCGATAAGGTCGTCGCCGGCTGGCCGAGGCGGATATAGCCCAGCCCCACGTCCTGCAGGGTCCGCAGCTTATTGAGGATGCGGGGAATATTTTCAAAGAAATCACAGGCGTCGTCGACAGTCATGTTGAGGACGTCCGATATGGTCTTCCCCTTGTATTTAACTTCCAGCGTCTCCCTGTTGTAGCGCGCGCCGTGACATACCTCGCAGGGCACGTATACGTCGGGAAGGAAGTTCATTTCGATGCGGATGATGCCGTCGCCGCGGCAGGCCTCACAGCGGCCGCCCTTGATGTTGAAGCTGAACCGCCCGGCCTTGTAGCCTCTCACCTTTGCTTCCGGCGTCTGGCTGTACAGCTGGCGGATGAAATCGAAGACGCCTGTATACGTCGCCGGATTGGAACGGGGCGTACGGCCAATAGGCGATTGGTCGATGTTGATGATCTTATCGATATATTCCGTTCCCCTGATTTCCCTGAACTTGCCGGGACGATGGGGCGTGCCGTATACGGCCTCAGCCAATCCCTTATACATGATTTCGTTGACCAGCGTCGACTTGCCCGACCCCGATACGCCCGTCACGACGGTCAGGGTGCCGATGGGAATCGATACGTCGATGTCCTTCAAGTTGTGCTCTGCCGCGCCGATGACTTCGATATACGTCCCGTTGCCCTGGCGCCGCTGCTCCGGAATAGGGATATATTTCGCCCCCTTTAAATACTGTCCCGTCAGGGACTGCTCGCAGGCCATAATATCCTCTGCCGTCCCCTGGGCCACGATTTCACCGCCGTGCTCTCCCGCCGCCGGGCCGATGTCCAGTATATAATCGGCGGCCCGCATCGTATCCTCGTCATGCTCGACGACGATGAGCGTATTGCCCAAGTCGCGGAGGTGCTTCAAGGCCTGGAGCAGCTTGTCGTTGTCCCGCTGATGAAGGCCGATAGACGGCTCGTCGAGGATGTATAAAACGCCGACCAGACCGGAGCCGATCTGCGTCGCCAGGCGGATGCGCTGCGCTTCGCCGCCCGACAAGGTGCCGGCCGTACGGGATAAGGTCAGGTATTCCAGGCCTACGGTCTGGAGAAATTCCAGGCGGGCCCGGATTTCCTTAAAAATCTGCCGGCCGATCATCTGCTGCTTTTCCGTCAGCTCCAAGCCATCAAAAAATCGAATCATGTCACCGACAGTCAAATCGGTCAGCTCGGAAATATTGAGGCCGCCGATTTTAATAGCCAGCGCTTCATGGCGCAGGCGAGTGCCGCCGCACGTCGTGCAGGGCTTAACCGACATAAACTGCTCGAACTGGTCGCGCATCATGTCGGACGACGCCTCTTTATAACGGCGGCGCACCATGGGAATGACGCCTTCAAAGGCCGTGGCGTACTGCTTTACTTCGCCGCGCAGGTTTTCGTACTCAAAGACGCACGTGTCGTCAGAGCCCCACATCAGCTTTTCCTGCAGCTCGCCGGGCAGCTCGTCGTAACAGCTGTCCAGCGTAAAGCCATAGGGCTTGAGCAAGCCGCCGAGCTGGCGCATAAACCACGAATCGGGGTTGCTGCTCAAAGCTGCGATAGCGCCGTCGGCAAAGGATTTCTTTGTATCCGGCAGCACTAAATGGGGATCGACCTCCATGGTGCTGCCGATACCGGAGCAGGCCGGGCAGGCGCCGAAGGGACTGTTGAAGGAAAAGAGATGGGGCTCGATTTCCGGCAGGCTCACATGGCAGTCGGGGCAGGCGAAATGCTGGCTGAAGGTCAGCACCTCGTCCGTACTCATGCGCAGGATATGGACGATGCCGCCGGCCAGCTTGGCCGCCGTTTCCAGCGAATCGGTCAGCCGGGTCAAAATGCTGTCCTTAATGACCAGCCGGTCGATAACCACGTCGATGGTGTGCTTTTTATTCTTATCCAGGGGAATATCGTCGGACAGCAGATATACCTCTCCGTCGACGCGGACGCGGACATAGCCGTCCCGCACCAGGCCGGCCAGCACCTTCTGATGCGTTCCCTTGCGGCCGTCGACGACGGGAGCCATGACCATGACCTTTTCCCCCGCGCCGAGAGCCATGACGGAGTCGGCCATCTGCTCGATCGTCTGCTGGCGGATAGGCTTTCCGCACTTCGGGCAGTAGGCGTCGCCTACGCGGGCGTAGAGCAGGCGCAGGTAGTCGTAGATTTCCGTGACTGTGCCTACAGTCGAGCGGGGATTGCGGCTCGTCGTCTTCTGGTCGATGGAAATAGCCGGCGACAGGCCTTCGATATAGTCGACGTCGGGCTTGTCCATCTGTCCTAAAAACTGGCGGGCATAAGCCGACAAGGATTCGACATAACGCCGCTGGCCTTCGGCGTAAATCGTGTCGAAGGCCAGAGACGATTTCCCCGAACCGGATAAGCCCGTAAAGACGACGAGCTTATCGCGGGGAATTTTTACATCTATATTTTTCAAATTGTGCTGTCTCGCACCTTTGATACTGATATATGGTTCCTGCATAGGTTACGTTTTACTCCTTTTTGCCTTAGCTTTGCCCGGCGAGTTCGGCTTTTTCCGCCGCGCGTCGGGCCGGCGCACCTTGCGCACGTACCGGGACGAGGGCATGTCCTCGCCCTGCATCTCCCTGGGCAGCGTGTCGTCATGGCTCATATCAGCCAGCTGCTGCCGCAGCTGCCCCAGGCGATCGCGAAGTTCCGCCGCTTTTTCAAATTCCAGATTTTTCGCCGCCGTCTTCATCTGCTGGGTCACGGTGTTGATGACCTTATGCAAAGCCTCCTTCGTCAGCTTTTCTCCCTTTCCCTTATATTGGGCCTGGTCTTCGGCGACCTTCGTCAGCTCGATGAGGTTTACCACGTCTTTCTTGACGGATTTCGGCGTAATATGATGTTTTTTATTGTAAGCGTCCTGCACCTCGCGGCGCCGCTTCGTTTCGTCCATAGCCCGAGCCATGGAATCGGTAATCTTGTCAGCGTACATGATAACCGTGCCGTCGACGTTTCGCGCCGCCCGCCCCATCGTCTGGATGAGAGACGTATCGGAACGAAGGAATCCTTCCTTGTCAGCGTCGAGAATCGCTACGAGGGACACCTCCGGCATGTCCAGCCCTTCGCGCAGCAGATTGATGCCGACGAGGACGTCGAATACGCCGGCCCGCAGGTCGCGGATGATTTCGGCCCGCTCGATCGTCGCAATATCCGAATGGAGATAGCGGACGAGGACGCCCATTTCCTTTAGATAATCGGTCAAATCCTCGGCCATCTTCTTGGTCAGCGTCGTCACCAGCACGCGTTCGTTCTTTTCAGTCCGCTTCCGTATTTCACCCAGCAAATCATCCATCTGTCCGGCAATGGGCCGCACTTCGACCTTCGGGTCCAGGAGCCCCGTCGGGCGGATAATCTGCTGGGCCAGATTGGTCTGGACCTCCATTTCATAGGGCCCCGGCGTCGCGCTGACGTAGATAATCTGGTTAATCCGTTCGACGAATTCTTCAAATTTCAGCGGCCTGTTGTCCAGTGCCGACGGCAGGCGGAACCCGTACTCGATGAGGTTTTCCTTCCGCGACCGGTCGCCGGCGTACATAGCCCGCAGCTGCGGCAAGGTGACGTGCGATTCGTCGATCATAATGAGGAAATCATCGGGGAAATAATCGAGGAGCGTGTACGGCGCTTCGCCAGCCTTCCGTCCTGCCAGATGGCGGGAATAGTTTTCGATGCCCGAGCAGTAGCCCATTTCCATCATCATTTCCATATCGTACCGCGTCCGCTGCTCCAGCCGCTGTGCTTCCAGCAAATGGCCCCCTTCCTTCAGGATAGCCAATCGCTCTTCCAGCTCGGCCTCGATCGTCTTCAGGGCCTTATCCATTTTTTCCTTCGTCGTGACATAATGGCTGGCCGGATAAATGGCCACGTGCTTGCGCTCGGCCACAACCTCGCCAGTCAGCACGTCGACCTCCGTCAGCCTGTCGATTTCATCGCCGAACATTTCAATGCGGATGACGGAGTTGTCGAAGGCCGCCGGGAATACTTCTATCGTATCGCCGTGAACGCGGAAAGTACCCCGTTCGAGATTCATATCGTTGCGGGAATACTGGATATCGACGAGCTTATGAAGAATTTCTTCCTGCGTCTTTTCCTGTCCCAGACGCAGCGACACGACGAGATCGCTGTAATCCTCCGGATCGCCTAAGCCGTAGATACAGGACACGGAGGCCACGATGATGACGTCGCGCCGTTCAAACAGGCTCATCGTCGCCGAATGGCGCAGCTTGTCGATTTCATCGTTAATCGACGCGTCCTTTTCGATATATGTATCCGTAGACGCGATATACGCCTCCGGCTGATAGTAATCGTAATAGCTGACGAAATAGGCCACTTCGTTGTCCGGGAAAAAGGCCTTGAATTCGCTGCACAACTGGGCAGCCAGCGTCTTGTTATGCGCAATGACCAGCGTCGGCTTCTGCACGGCCTCGATGACCTTGGCCATCGTAAAGGTCTTGCCTGTCCCCGTCGCGCCCAGCAGCACCTGGGCCCACTGCCCAGACCGTATCCCCTCAGCCAGCGACGCAATCGCCTCAGGCTGGTCGCCCATGGGCTCGTACGGCGCAACGACGCGAAACGGCCGCGACGTATCATAATCCTTATTCAAATACGACTGTATATCCATAACCCTCTCCTGCCACGGCATAGTAAAAAATAATTATTATTGATTACCTTAGTATAGCACGGCTGCAAACGTATGTACAGATACTTCTACAACCAATTCGTCTCCACTTCGTCTTTTAACTGACAGAACATGTCATAGTACGACGCCTTCGTTTGTCTCACAATGGATAAGGCAATAAGCTCGTTATACGAATGACTCACGTTATTCCGGGCCTGCAAAGCCTGAAGCCACATAGCTTCATTGCGTATCATATTCGCTTTATAAGCCGTCTTTAAAATCTGCCTAGGAGATCCTGTCGCGCTTTCGGCATAGCCGCTGTCTTCCAGTAATTTTTTCATCATCTTCCATGCTTGTTCAAAGCAAATTTCATACAATCCGACTAATCCCGTCAAAACAACTGTATTATACGGTTCTTCATAAGAAAAGATTTCTTTCAGATTTTGCAAGGCCGCACAAAAATTATCGTACTTTTTCATAAATGACAATACCCTCTCTTTCGATAGATTGCCGCAATTCGTCCTGCACTGGCCCGTCTAAATCGACGACGTCGTACATGAGCAGCGTCGACGTTTCTTCGTCTACGGCCAAGGCAAATTGGACGACATCGCCGCCGCTGACGGCCAGATCTATGTCGCTCGTCCGCTTGTAGTCGCCCCGCGCTCTGGAACCAAATAAAATGACTTTTTCTATATGATATGTTTCTGCCAACTGCCGTATCTCATCCAGTACGCCCGGACAAATTCCAAACTCCATGCCCTTCACCTCATTCCAATATCTATCCTTATTATATCATCCCCCGTATAAAAACTATACGCCGTATATTCACGACGATCCTTTCCTGCACATACAAAAACGAGAGCCCTGACACGGACTCTCGTCGTAACGTTATGATATTATTTTGCCATCATTTCAGCTACCTTATTGGCGAAGGCTGCCGGGTCATCGGGCATGATGCCTTCGAGAAGCAAGGCCTGATCGTAGAGCATCTTGCAGTAGTCTTTGAATTCAGGCGTATCCTTGCCGGCTTCGTGAATGCCTTGAAGCTTTGTAAAGAGCTGATGCTGCGGGTTGATTTCCAAAATGCGGCGCGCCTTGAGCATCGGGTTGTCGGCGGCGGCAAAGGCTTGTTCCATCGCCAGGGACGGGCCGGCCGCGTCGGCGACGAGGCAGACGGCGCCGCTCTTCAAGCGGTTGGACAGGCGGACGTCTACGACCTTGCCGTCGAGGAGCTCCTTCATGTCCTTCAGAAGGCCTTCGTTGCTCTTAGCCAGGTCTTCGTTTTTCTTCTTTTCTTCCTTAAATTCTTCGTCTTCCAAATCCAAATCGCCGCGGCTGATGGAGTGGAATTTCTTGCCGTCATATTCGCGGATGGCTTCTACGGCAAATTCGTCGACAGGGTCGGTCATGCACAAGACTTCGATGTCTCTGTCGCGGAGCATTTCCATCTGCGGCAGGGCGTCGATAGCGGCCTTATCCTTGCCCGTAGCGTAGTAGATTTTTTCCTGACCGTCCTTCATGCGGCCGACGTATTCTTTCAGCGTGCAGAGCTTGCCGTCCTTGGACGACATGAACAGGAGCAGGTCTTTCAGCTTATCTACGTTGTTTTCGCCGGTCATCATGCCGCTGTACACGCCGATTTTCAAGGACTTGCCGTATTCGGCCCAGAATTTTTCATAGGCTTCGCGGTCTTTGTCGAGCTTGCGGGCCAGCGTCTTGAGGATGTTCTTTTCCAGATTGCGGCCGATGAGCTTGAGTTCGCGGCTCTGCTGAAGCAGTTCGCGGGAAATGTTCAGGGACAAGTCCGGCGAATCGACGAGGCCTTTTACGAAGCGCAGGTAATCAGGCAGTAAATCCTTGCATTTATCCATGATGAATACGTGGCGCGAATAGAGCTGCACGCCCGGTTCATAGTCGGCGTAGTACAGGTTGAAAGGCGCGCTGCCCGGAATGAACAGCAGCGACGTGTATTCGACGTTGCCTTCAACGCGGCTGTGGAAAATTTCCATCGGTTCGTCCCATTCGTAGAACTGATGCTGGAAAAATTCACGGTATTCTTCGGGCTTAATGTCCGATTTATTGCGGGTCCACAAGGGCTGCATGGAGTTAAGGGTCCGCGTTTCCGTATGTTCTTCTTCCGGTGCATCTTCAATAACCTTGCCGTCGGCGTCCTTCGGCTTTTCCTTCGTCGTGAAGTCCATCGTAATGGGATAGCGGATATAGTCGGAATATTTCTTGACCAGGCTTTCCAGCAGGTATTTATCCGTGTAGTTTTCTTCCGTTTCGCCGCCGTAAAATTCCTTGCCCAATGTCAGGATAATCGTCGTGCCGTGCTTTGGCTTTTCACAGGTTTCCAGCGTATACTGGCCGTCGCCTGCCGATTCCCATTTATAGGCTTCTGTTTCGCCGGCTTTGCGCGTGACGACCGTCACCGTATCGGCGACCATGAAGGCCGAATAAAAGCCGACGCCGAACTGGCCAATCAGGTCTTTGTCGACGCTGCCGCCTTCCTGGGCTTCCTTCAGCTTTTCCAAAAAGGCCTTCGTGCCCGATTTAGCAATGGTGCCCAAGTTCTGCATGAGCTCGTCTTTATTCATGCCGATGCCGTTATCGGAAATCGTCAGGGTATGCTTGCCTTCATCCGGCGTCAAATGGATTTCAAAGACCGTATCGCCTTCGAGAAGGTCGTTATTCGTCAGCGATTCGTAATGCAGCTTATCGATCGCGTCGGATGCGTTGGAAATCAGTTCCCGTAAAAATATTTCGTGATTCGTATAAATGGAATGAACCATCAAGTCCAGCAGTTGTTTCGTTTCCGCTTGGAATTCAAAGGTTTCTTTCGCCATGTTCAACAATCTCCTTTATTCAGAATGTGTTAGCACTCTTAGCATCAGAGTGCCAACTCCCTTTTATATAATACAATAAAAAGTCAAATAGTCAATAGCAAACTTGCAAATCTGCGGCAATTCCAGCCTTCTATCCGCCAAAATATTTCCCTTTGTCATTTAGGGTAGGTTATTTATTATATAATGTATTATACATATACGTTGAATCCTGCCATCATCAGGTCTATAATAAGTGATATACAATATATGCATGATTTTTTATCATATATACGCGTCAGCGTATCCACTATACAGCAGGGGGGTATTATATCATGATACATACGTATGGATTAGAACGAATCGGAATTTTTTACCCGGCCAACGTGTACCGCAACATGTCTCCGGCCTGGCTGACCGAGCAGGCCCTGATTCGCGGCGAAGGCATGCTGAGCGACACGGGAGCCTTAGTCGTCCAGACTGGGAAATACACGGGCCGTTCGCCGAAGGACAAATTCATCGTCGACACGCCGGCCATTCATGAATACATCGCCTGGAACAACGTCAACCGCCCGATTTCGCGGGAAAAGTTTGACGCCTTGAAGGCTAAGATGACGGCTTATCTGCAGAACCGTGATATCTTCCTCTTCGATGGCTTTGCCGGCGCCGATTTAATATGCCGCAAAAAATTCCGCATCATCAATGAATTAGCCAGCGAAAACCTGTTTATCCGCAACCTGCTCATCCGCCCGACGGCCGACGAATTGAGCCAGTTCGGCGACCCGGACTTTACGGTCATCGTCACGCCGGGCTACCGCTGCGACCCGAAGACGGACGGCGTCCGTTCTGAAGCGGCTATCATCATCGACTACGAAACGCGGGTCGTCCTCATCGCCGGCACGCAGTACGCCGGTGAAATCAAAAAGAGCGTCTTCTCCGTTATGAACTACTTTCTGCCTGACGAAGGCGTCCTGCCCATGCACTGCTCGGCCAACATGGACCCGGTCACGAAGGAAACGGCCATATTCTTCGGCTTATCCGGCACGGGGAAAACGACCTTGTCGGCAGACCCGAACCGCAAGCTCATCGGCGACGACGAACACGGCTGGTCGCCGCGGGGCATCTTCAACTTTGAAGGCGGCTGCTATGCCAAGTGCATCAACCTGAACCCCGAAAAGGAACCAGACATTTACAACGCCATCCGTTCGGGCAGCCTCGTCGAAAACGTCGTCCTCGACCCGGCGACGCGGCGGCCGAACTATTTCGACAGCAAGTATACGGAAAACACCCGCGTCGGCTATCCCATCGACTACATTCCTAACGCGGCCATTCCCGGCATCGGCGGCATCCCGAAGGTCATCATCTTCCTGACGGCCGACAGCTTCGGCGTCCTGCCGCCTATCTCCCGCCTCAGCAAGGAAGCGGCTATGTACCACTTCATCACCGGCTTTACGTCGAAAGTAGCCGGCACGGAACAAGGCATTACCGAGCCGGTGCCGACCTTCTCCACCTTGTTCGGCGAACCCTTTATGCCCCTGGCTCCGGAAATCTACGCCGGCATGCTGGGCGAACGAATCGAAACGTATCATACGAAGGTCTTCCTGGTCAACACCGGCTGGACCGGCGGCCCCTACGGCATCGGCAGCCGCATGGACCTCAAGTACACCCGCGCCATGATTACGGCAGCCCTGAACGGCCGCCTCGATTCGGTCCCCTACAAGCACGACAGCCGCTTCAACGTCGACGTGCCCCAGTCCTGCCCGGGCGTCCCCAACCAGATCCTCAACCCGCGCGATACATGGGCCAATAAGAAATCCTACGATATCATGGCCGACAAAGTAGCCGCCATGTTCCAGGAAAACTTCACGGAAAAATACCCAGACGTCCCGGAAGAAGTCAGCGACGCCGGCCCGAAACCGAAGGCCAAGCCCTAAGGCCTGATACTTCTTTCATGTAAAAAACCGTAAGGAAAGGCGTTTCGCCATTTCCTTACGGTTTTCTTATATCATGTGAACAGCTTCTTTAGGCGTCGAATACGGTCATGTCCAGGCAGTCGAACCCGTCCAGGAAGGATTTAACCTGGGCGATGATATCCTGGCAGCCGCCTTCTTCCTTGCTTTCGACGTTCAGCGGCATGTTCGGGTCGTGGAGGGACATGCGCAGGAGCGCCCAGCCTTCAGGGAATACGAGGCGCACGCCTTCGTACGACGGCTTGGCGACGACGACGCCAGCAGCGACGGCCCGCTCTTCAAAGGCTTGCAGTACCCTTTCGCCGTAAGCCTTTACGTCGTCTGTGCCCTGAATTTTGAGGCGGTATTCCTTGCTTTCAGCCGGATGCTTCAAGTTTGCAACCAAATCGCCGACAGCTTTCCCCGCTTTATTGGCCTGAGCCGCCGCAATGAGCAGCTTGACCGCCAAATAGGCGCCGTCGTCGAGGTAGTAGTTTTCGCTCAGCGCGCCGTGGCCAGACGTTTCAATCGCCAGGGGCGATACGACGCCGCTCTGGTTGAGGCGGATGCATTCGTTGATGACGTTTTTATAGCCCCGCATGTAGCGGTGATGGATGAGATGAAGCTCATCCTGCAGGAAGGCCGTCAGCTCATCCGACGTGACCGAGTCCGTGACGATGGTGCTGCCCGGATAATCGGGAGCCAAGATGGCCGCCATCATGGCGATGAGGGCGTTGCGGTTGATGGCTTCACCATCGGGCAGGACGGCGCTCATGCGGTCTACGTCCGTATCGAAGATGAGGCCCAAATCGGCATGGTTGTCGAGAACAGCTTTGCTGATCGCCGCCATGGCCTCTTTATTTTCCGGATTCGGAATATGATTGGGGAACATGCCGTCCGGTTCGAGGAACTGGCTGCCCGTCGTATCGGCGCCGAGGACGTCGAGGACCTTCGAGGCAAAGAAGCCGCCTGCGCCGTTGCCGGCGTCGACGACGATGCGCATGCCTTCCAAGGGCTTGCTGTCCGGGCCTGCGCCTACGCCGCTGCGGATTTTGGAGCACAGGTGCTCGGCATATATATCGATAATCGGCAGCGTCTGCACGCCGGACACATCGCCGTGTGTTTCTTCCAGCGACGCCGCCCGGGTCAGGACGTCTTTAATATCAGCCTTTTCCAGACCGCCGTCTTTCGTAAAGAATTTCAAGCCGTTGCGGTTGTACGGCAAATGGCTGGCCGTAATCATGATGGCTCCGTCCATATGAGTCGATTCGAAGATAATCGACATGAACATAGCCGGCGTCGAAGCCAAGCCGCAGTCAAACCCGGCTACGCCGCAGGCGCAGAGGCCTTCCAGCACGGCCTGCTTCATCGTGCCGGCAGAAATACGCGAATCATGGCCGACGGCAACGCGCAGGCTGTCGACAGGTTTGCCCGTCTTTTCCGCTAAAAAGGAGGCAAAGCCGGCGGCAATGCGGTTCGCCGCTTCGGGAAACAGCGTCACGGGCTCGCCGGGAACGCCTTCTACGGCGACGCCGCGGACGTCGCTGCCGTTCTGCAACTTCATCATATCTGATTCTGTAATCATAATCGTTCACTCCCAATATTAGTAATTCTATATTATAATAGTAATGGAAAGCGCCGCAAAAAACAAGGCGCGTCTTCACAAATAACTCTATGCTGTAAAGGAGATTTTCATGAACCAACCGGATACGCTCGAAAACAAAGCAAAATCCATGATGATTTTAGCTATGCTCATCTTCGGTACCATCGGCATTTTCGTCCGCTACATCCCCCTGCCGTCCAGCGTCATCGCCGTCGGCCGCGGCATCATCGGCACGGCCTTTTTATTTCTGTTCATCAAAGGCAAGGGCATCCCCATATCCTGGCCGGATATCCGGCAAAACCTGCTTCTCCTCTGCCTGTCCGGCGCGGCCCTGTGCGGCAACTGGACCTTCCTCTTCGAAGCCTACCGCTACACGTCCATCGCAACGGCGACGCTATGTTATTACATGGCCCCGATCATCGTCATCCTGGTCTCGCCGATTTTCCTGAAAGAAAAGCTGACGGCCCGCAAATTTCTCTGCGTCCTGACGGCGCTGGCCGGCATGGTCCTCGTATCGGGCATCGGCCAGGAAGGCGGCAGCGCCAACATGACCGGCGTGTTCTTCGGCCTGTGCGCCGCCTGCTGCTACGCCTGCATCGTCATCTTCAATAAAAAAATCAAGCCTATGGCCGCCTACGATAAAACCATCGTCCAGCTTGGTCTGGGAGCCCTGCTGCTGATGCCCTATGTCCTCTTAACAGAAAACGTCACTGCTCTGGACGCCTCTCCCTTCAGCCTGGCCATGTTCCTCGTCGTCGGCGTCGTCCATACAGGCTTTGCCTACGTCTTTTACTTCGGCTCCATGCAGTCCTTAAAAGCCCAGACCATCGCCCTGTTCAGCTACCTGGACCCGATTTTCGCCATCCTGCTGTCGGCCGTCGTCCTCGGCGAGCCCCTCGGCATGACCAGCATCATCGGCGCAGTCCTCGTCTTAGGCTCAACATTGGTCAGTGAATTGAAGGCCTGACCATTTGCAGAAGGAATCATTCCATGCTAGACTATGTGTATACTGCATAGAAAAAAAGGAGAGTACTTACATGCTAACCTATAAAATCATCGCCTGCGACATGGATGAAACCTTGCTCAGCAGCGACGCCTCCATCTGCCGCCGCAATATTGAAGCCATTGCAAAAGCAAAAGCCCAGGGCGTCAAATTCGTGCCCTGCACGGGACGGGGATTCCGCTCCGTCGAAGGCGTCTTGAAAACGCTGAACCTGTTCGACGAAGCCGGCCAATACGTCATCGGCTTCAACGGAGCCAGCATCACGGAAAACAAAGGGCACCGCTCCCTGTTCTGGGACCCGATTCCCTTCGACCTAGCCGATAGGATTTACCGCAAAAGCGCATCCTACGGCCTTTGCATGCACATTTACACACGCGATACCGTATACATCAGCGGCGTCACGCCTGACGAAGAGGATTTTCTCCGCGGCCGCATGGCCTATGTGCCGACGGCGGAAAAGACCCTCGACTTCCTGCGCGGCAAGGAAGAAGTCTGCAAGCTCATCATCATGCACACCGACTACAGCCGCCTGCAGGAAATCCACGCCGAAATGAAGCCCCTTCTCGACGACATTGCAGTCAGCTTTTCCAGCAACCGCTACATCGAGTTCATGCACAAGGGCGTCACGAAGGGCGTCGCCCTCCTCAAATTAGCCGCCATGCTCGGCGTACAGCCTGAAGGAACGATGGCTATCGGCGACAATATTAACGACATTGAAATGCTCCAGGCCGCCGGCCTCAGCGTAGGCGTCCACAATTTAAATCCCTTAATCCGCCAATACTGCAGCGTCGTCACCAACGCGACGAACAACGACGGAGCCGTCGGCGAAGCCATTGAAACCTTCGTATTGAAATAATCCGTTCAATAAAGCAAACGCAAACGATATATTGCATCACGCCAACAAGGCATGCCCTGCGAGTCTCAGACCCGTTAGGCATGCCTTGTTAGTTTATCATATATTTTATGGATTATGAGGGTTAACAAATTATACTATTGAAATAACACACTTTCTGCAAACAAATTCATTTAGGACTTATAAGCCTAATACTTTTTTGCCTGCATTCAATACTTTTATAATTTGATCTACATCGTAAACAGTGCCTTTCCAGGCGCCTCCGCTTACATCCTGCAACGCAGCCCATAACCGCGTATCATCCGGCAAATCTTCATCAGGACGGACATCCGGATTCGTTTCACGTTTAGCTAATTCAGCAGCACCTTCCTCATAGGTCATAGGCTGATCTTCTGTGCCGATAAAGTTCAAACTGCCTTCAAGTTTAACCGTATCGACAATAATTTCTATAATATCGCCGTCTCTCAATTTACCAATGGGGCCCCCTGCCAATGCTTCAGGTCCAACATGTCCAAAGCAAGCGCCAGTAGAAACACCGGAGAACCGAGCATCTGTAATCAAGGACACATGTTTACCAAAAGGTAAATTCTTCAAAGCAGACGTCAGCTGATATGTTTCTTCCATCCCTGTTCCCAACGGACCGCCGCCCATGACAACCATGATATCGCCAGCAACAATTCGGCCCGGTTCTTTCAAAGCAGTAATAGCAGCTTTTTCAGAAGTAAATACCTTAACTTTAGCAGTATGTCTGAATACATGGTCATCGTCAATTACACTCGGGTCAATGGCTGTAGATTTGACAACTGCACCTTCCGGAGCAATATTGCCAACAGGGAACGTAACTGTCGAACCAATACCCTTTTCTTTAGCTTTTTCAGGAGAGAAAATAACTTCATTAGGATCAAGATTATCCACTTCCTGCAAACGTTTGCGGCATGCTTGACGCCGTTCCGAATTTTCCCACCAATCAAGATTTTCACCAAGAGTACTGCCGGTAACTGTCATTACATCTTCATGCAGCAAGCCTAATTTGCGCAAATGCAGCATAACTTCCGGAACACCGCCAGCCAAGAATGCTGCCGCTGTCGGATAATTGACCGGTCCAATTGGTAATACACTGACCAAGCGCGGAACTTCCTTATTAATACGTGCCCAATCTTCAACAGTTGGTCTTCTGCAGCCAGCAGCATATGCAATAGCTGGCAAATGAAGCAATAAATTCGTCGAACCGCCAAAGGCTGCATGAAGAATCATAGCATTTTCAATAGCGTGATCAGTCAAGACATCTTTAGTCGTAATACCATTCTTTTCCATTTCAACAGCTGCAATAGCCGATTTTCTGGCAATATCTTTCCAAATTACAGATCCGGACGGAGCCAAGGCAGAATGAGTTAACGCCAAGCCTAAAGATTCTCCAATTACCTGTGAGGTTCCAGCTGTACCAAAGAACTGACAGCCGCCGCCGGAACTTGCGCAAGAACTACAGCCAAGGCGAATAGCATCTTCATAAGATAATTCCCCATTAGCAAAGCGTACGCTGATTGTCTGTACTGTACCAAGGTCTTCCCCTTTATTCGGCATCAGAGTAGAACCACCCGGAACTAAAACTGTAGCAATATCATGCATGCTAGCCAAAGCCATCATCGTTGCCGGTAACCCCTTATCACAGGAGGCGATGCCAATAACAGCTTTACGAGTCGGAAGAGAACGAATCAGCCGTTTCATAACGATAGCTGCATCATTGCGGTACGGCAAAGAATCAAACATACCAATCGTCCCCTGAGTACGGCCATCACAAGGGTCAGAAACAAACGCTGCGTAAGGAACTAATCCCATATTTTTAATTTCATCTGCCGCTTCTGCAACCTGAATATCCAATTCATAATGACCTTGATGAAGCCCAACAGCAATCGGACTGCCATCTGGATTACGGAGTCCGCCTTTTGTACTTATGATCATGACATCGCCATTAGCTAAGGTATCCGTACTCCAGCCTTCACCAGCATTCATAGTCATGCCAAAAATATTTCCGCTAGGTAATGTCTTCAACATATCCGGCGTCAAGGGCAACGTCCCCTTAGGTCCGTCTGCATGCGTTACGGCATCATAAATACCTTGCGGTTCATTTGTATACAAATTTTTAATAGACATACATTTCTCCTTCCTAATACCGACTAAAATTACCACATCAAAGAGTATAAAAAGAGAGGATGCCGCCGTTTATTAACGAGACATCCTCTCTTTTTCACATAAACGACATATGGTATCGTTTTATATATTTATTATTTTCCTTCTGTTTTCTTAGGCAGCGTCAGCGTGAGCAGGAAGCCAGCAAACAAGCAGGCTGCCAAGAAATAAACACCAGCAAAAATAGACATGAACTGCGTCGTAAGATAACCTACGATAAAGGGTCCGACGAAACCGCCCAAATTCCCCAATGCGTTGATAATACCCATAGAGCCACCAGCAACATTAGCCGGGAAGAGCAACGTAGGAATCGTCCAGAAAATGCCGGAAGCGCACTGTAAGAAAAGCCCGCAGCCGCAGAGGAAAGCAAAGGATACCCAAGGCTGCGCTTGGAACAATACCGATGCCAAGAAGCAGAGAGCAAAGCCTAACAGCGGAAGAGCAACGTATTTCTTGCGGTTACCACTTCTGTCAGAAAGATGTCCGAAAATGTACAAACCAGCCATGCAAGCAAAATACGGAATTGTCGAAAGGAAACCGATCATTGTCATACTAGACGATGTAAGATCGCGAATGATGGTAGGCAGCCACATAGCAAAACGAGCCTGTGAAAAAATCTCTGTAAACATAGATCTTCTATGATACTTGGTAAGCTGAAAGCGAATTTGAGAACTTTCAGCTCATGATTTATATATAACAACA
>ENA-OWPN01000614-OWPN01000614.1-human-gut-metagenome-genome-assembly--contig:-NODE-614-length-45809-cov-12.134327_pt1 | contig 45809 bp, 34 predicted proteins | sample MGYA00248266_ERZ651850 | MGnify/ENA primary metagenome ERZ651850 (study PRJEB26924, sample SAMEA4378296) | human gut metagenome | biome: human gut; feature: human-associated habitat; material: faeces... | reverse complement strand
TAAAACTGTATACTATGTCTTTGCACTGTTGTATACTATGTTACTACACTGCACACATTGGACGCCCGCACGGCGAGCCGCCGTTCTCAATTCGTGTAGATAGCTTGTAATGTCAAAAAACATATTATGCCCGAGCGTAGCATTGTGATTGTTCGTACAATCCCGTAGGGGCGTTCATTGGACGCCCACTAAGTAACGGCAGAAAATTTATGTTAAATCCAATTATATAAATGTCACAAAGTTATTGCTATACTGTAGCGGCGAACCGTGTTCGCCATTTGAAACGATTGTAAAATCGGTTCGACCTAATACAAAATATTTGTTTATTATTTAGTTTGATATATCAAAGATTATGTACGGGCATTTTATTCGTTTTGGTTTTGCAACCAAAACGATTGGCGAACGCGGTTCGCCGCTACGATTTGCAAGGCAAATCAAAAAGCCAGGAAACTATGTTTCCTGACTCTAACTGCTATATATCATGTTTTCAGCTAAATTTTGCGACAGGTCGCAAAGCTAAATAACTTCGCTGTCGCTCTGTTGCTAAATTGCAAACCTTTCGGTTTACAGCTAAATTAAATTCACTTTTAGCTGTCCGTCAGGACAATTTAGCTATCCGCAGGATAATTTAGCTTGCGTAGCAAATTTAGCTCACGCTTGCGTGAATTTAGCTGACGAAAATCAAAGATTTTCGTCAATACCCCCACCTGTCAAAAAATCTGACAGTCTGATATGTCAGGATATAGTTCTGACTTTCGTGGAAAGCGCTCTGAACCATATCGGGATTATACATATACATAATGCGGTGCTGAACGGCATCCTTGTTTTCGTCAAAGATATAGCTTACAGCCTGAATACATTCCTGATTTGTGCCGATTTTGGTACTGCCGGTATAATGGCAGTTCTCGATAACCGAGGCAACTGTCGGGTAACCGTCAAAGCACATTGCATCTTTTACCGACTGAGCAATGAGCGCCGCTCCTATAAAACCGCCCGAACCGAATTCGCCCATGCAAAGCCTTTCAAGAAGATCCCTGTCCTCATCGGTAAGCGTTACCTTGGAGCATTCATAGGTTTTGTCCGGATTGTCAATTGCCACAAGATAACCTGCGTCCCATTGAGATTGGTAATCAACAGGCTCTTTTGGCGGAATTGCCGTAGCAAACGGAACAGTTGCCTGTGTTGTTGTCATGGGCTGAGTTGTCGCTTTTGTTGCCTTTGTGGCTTTTGTCTGAGGCTGAGTTGTTGCCTTGGTTGCTTTAGGCTTTGCCGTTGTTGTTTCAACGGGTACAGTTGTTGCGGAAACAGTTGTTGTCGGAACAATCTTCCGAATATTCGGATTTACCCTTGCCATTGCCGATTCTGTCGGAGTTTCTCCGGCATTGAGAGTACCGTTTGAGCAGACGAACTGCAAAACTACCAAAACGGATACTACAACAAGCACAACCGACAAAACCTTGTTTATATTTTTATTGAAAAACTTCATCGTTTCACCGCCGTTTAATACTTCTAAACACAAATGACGCACAAAAAGACACGCTGTCACACATATAATAATTATACCACGGTATGCATTTCTTTTCAATTTAATCATTCTACAAAAATGAACTGCCTTTTTTAAACAATATTACCTAAGCGGACAAATTATTACCATAAACAAAAGCCGACGCATATGCACCGGCTTTTTATTTTGAAAATACTTATTTATAATGACTGTTTCTCGGCTCTTCTGTACTTTGAAGGTGTTGTTTCGTAGTACATTTTGAATGCTCTGTTAAAGTTTGAAATGTTGTTGAAGCCCGACATACCTGCAATTTCGATAACGGGAGTGTCCGTTGTAGTAAGAAGCATTGCGGCTCTTGTCAGTCTGAGCTCGTTAAGGTAGTTTACAAATGTTGTATTCATAAGCTCCTTAAAGAGATGCGACACATAGTAACGGCTGAGACCTGTTGTCTGAGCTATTGTATCAAGAGTAATGCTGTCGCAGAAGTTGTTGTTGATATATTCCGTAATTCTGCGGAGAGCACGGTACTTTTTGCCCTGAGCCTCAACATCACAAATCTTAACAAGACCCGATGAGAAAAGAATATAGAAAATGTCGTACATTTTGCCGTGAACAAGAATCTGGAAGAACTCGTGCTTTTCGTTCTCGGCAGAAATAACCGTGTTCATATCGTCAATAAGATTGTTATAACGGTAGTCGCCTCTCGTAACCTTTGCAAAGTGAGTGCAGTTGCCTGTTACAAGACCTCTGATCAGACTCTGCGGAATAAACTCCTGAGTGAGCGATGCAGGATTTGAAAGGTTAAGAAGAATAACATCAACTCTTGCGTTGCCTGTATTATTAATTTTGTATCTCTGATTAGGTGAAATAAAGTAAATGTCGCCTGTTGAGAGCGAATAAGTGTCAGCACCCATTTCAACGGTCATATAGCCGTCCCTTACAACAGCCACAAGAACCTCGTTGTGAACATTCCACATATTGCTGTCAATAATCATTTCACCGCAAACTACTCTGTAAGCTGAACTGGATGCGGTTGCCGAACGCAAGAAATCAAAATTCATAATAATAACCCCGATTCTAAAAAATTATGTTTTCAAACATTTTGTGTCTAAAAACAACACAAATAATCACTGCAACAATATAATAGACTTTATGCACAATAAAGTCAATAATTACGACAAATGTGCAAAAAATAAATGTATAAACTGCAATTAGTGCAAATTTTAAATATTCCGCTGTCTGCTGTATGTTAATTGATTTTTAATTCTACCCAATAATGTATCAATTTATCTACTGATAATTGTTATGATTATTTCCGAATCAGACATTATTATTTAACGATTTTAATATGAAATATTGCCAACCGTATGGCAATTAAAATGAATCGTTTACATTTTCAAGCTGTTTTTTAAATTCATCAACAACATTTTGCGGTGATATAATTCTGACCTTTCCGCCAAGACCGAATACCCAAGCGTAGAACTGTTTGCTTGTCATAATATCAACCGATACACCAAATGTTGTGTCGCTTTCCTTTGTAACAAAAATATCCCTGCCGAACCTGTCAACAATAACACCTATGCAGTCATTGTCAACCGACAGCTTAACCGTAGTTTTTTCACCGCCGAACATTGAGAAAACACACTTTGAATAACCTGCAGGATCAAATTTTTCAAAGGTCTTTCCCCCGTCACGCTCATCGTCAAGCACCTCGATATCGTCCATTTTGTCAACTCGGTAATGCTTTATACTGTCGGCACAGGTGTCATAGGCAATGAGATAGTAATTCTCATCATCCCAGCACAGCGCCCACGGTGATGCCGTGTATCCACCGTCTCTGATTTTTTCACGCTTGGCAATTCGCTCCGTTCCCGAAAAATCGAGTTCCCAACGGTAGTATTTGAACGAGATTTTGCGGTTGAGTGCTATTGCATTCTGAATTTTGTCAACCGAATAATAAATTCGTTCATTCATTGTTTTGGCTCTGTTCGCGACAAAAACCTGCCTTTGCAATTCCTTGCCGTCGTGAACACTTGCAAGCCCTTCAAGCTTATGAATGAGGGAAATGCTCTTTTTTTCGGTAATGAATTTTGAGCTTTGAATTGCGTCAACAAGAAGCTTCAACTCGGGCAGTTCAAATTCTCTGCTTGCAACATAATATTTAACGGTTGATGATTTGCTCTTGCAGATGTCCATTCCGAATTTTTCAAGCACCTGCAAATCATCGTAAAGACTTTTTCGCTCCGCAGTAATTCCGTACAATGCAAGCTCCGCCAGAATTTCGCTTGAAGTCAGCCCATGATTTTCATCGGTCTTTTCAAGAAGAATTTTTCGCAAATACAAAAGCTTCTGTTTTTGCATAGGATTTCTCGACATAATACAGTCCCCCTCAAAGGATTATATATTTTTATGTGTTTATTATATCAAATTTTAACAGAGATTTCCATATATTTTTACGGCAAGCTGCCGTTCCCGATTCGTGCAGAAAGTTTGTAATATCAAAATCATATTATGAATTGGATTTAACATAAATTTTCTGCCATTACTAACGGGAGAACTCGGTTTTCCTCTGCGATTAAACAGTTAAATTCATATAAAATAAAAATTGCATCAATGCCGTTTCGGGCATCAATGCAATTCATTTATCTCAACTATCTTCTCGAAAGGTCTGCGGTGGCACACCGGCGACCATAATTTTCCATTTTCAATTTTCCATTTTACATTAACTACTAAATCCGCTCATAATGCCCGTAAGCATTACAACAAGCGGCATTGTTGCAAGTGAAAATACTGTAGTTGCGGCAACGATACTAACCGACAGTTCAACATCCTTGTTGAACTTTGTTGCAAACATAGTTGTTGTTGCGGCAGTAGGGGCTGATGTGGCGATTACGCAAGCCATGGTAATTATGGGTGTGACACGGCACAATGACATTACAACCGCTGTAATCATCGGCAAAGCAATCAGACGGACTGCCGAAGAAAAATATACACCCTTGTCAGTGAACGCCTTTTTAAAGTCAGCCTGTGAAAGGTAAAAACCGATAATAAGCATTGGGAGCGGAGTGTTCAGAACTGCAAGATATTCAACCGGTTGGCTGATTATGTACGGAAGCTTAAAACCTGTAATAAAGATGATAATTGCAAGGACAACACCGATCAAACCGGGGTTGAGAACAAGCTTTTTGAATGAAAGCTGTTTTTTGTCACCGCTCATTGAAACAAGTCCGTGCGTCCATACAAAAATGTTGAATACGGCAACAAAAATTGAGCCGTAAAACCAACCGTCATCACCGAGAATTGCCTTCTGGAGGGGCAAAGACATAAATGCACAGTTTGAATAGATTGTTGCAAAGCGGATAACAGCCTTACGGCTTTCATCTTTATCATGAAAAATCAAGTTACAGATAAGTATTGACACAACGAAAACAAGTGCAGAGCAGGTAACGCAAATTATAAGTCCGCCCAAAAGTTCAAACGAGAATTCCCGCTGAAAAGCAGAAATCATAACGCAGGGCGTCACAACATACAATACTATATCGGTCATGTGACGGGCGGAAAAATCGGTGATAATTTTCTTCTTACCGCAAATAAAACCGACTGCAATCAAAATAAACAGTACAAGCACCTGTTGTGCAATAATAATGAAATTCTCTCCCATAAATCATTCTTCTCTCTTACATTAATTGCTATTATTTTAGCACAGTTGCAAGGGGTTTTCAAATGATGATGTGCTTTTTTTCGTTTTTTTTGACAGAAAAAACGACATAGTTCACAAATATGAGTTAATAACATTGTGCATTTTAACTAACAGGAATTTTATTTTTTCGCAAATATGTATTAACCGCTGAATTTTTGTACAGTTTATTGACATTTTTTACTCTCAAATGTATAATATTTACAAAAGATAAAACTTTTATTTCTGCAATATTTTATTACTTTGAAAGAAGGATTTATTATGGCAACAACAAAGAAAACAACTGCAAAAACAGCCCCTGCAAAAACTGCTCCCGTTAAGGAAGAGCCTGTAAAAAAGACTGTTGCAAAGGCTGAGCCTGCTAAGACTGTTGCTACAGCTGCAAAGAAGGCTGAACCCGCAAAGACAGAAACCGTAAAGGTTGAAACTGTTAAGAAAGCAGAACCCGTTAAAAAGGCTCCTGTTAAGAAAGTAGCTCCAAAGAAGGTTGCTCCAAAGAAGCCCGTTCCGGTTGAAACAAAGGTTAATTTCTTCGTAGAATATGCAGGTGCACAGGTTCCTGTTGAAGAAGTAATCAAAAATGTTAAGGCTACATACGGCAAGGATGCAAAGGAAATTTCAATCTATCTCAAGCCCGAAGAAAGCAAGGCATACTTTGTTGCCGACGGCAACGCAGAAGAGATGGATGTATTCTTCTGCTGATTGCAATAAATTTTGAATTTAAAACACAAGCTTTAAAGACCGCTCAAAAGAGCGGTCTTTTGTTGTTTTTAGATGAATGTTGCGAAAAATCGTAGTGCGGATATTATCCGCCCCACGACCAAACAGTTAATTTCATATATAAAAAACGGTCGGGCGACAATGATTTGCATTTTGCAAACTGTCGCCCGACTTTAATTTTCAATTTTCAACTTTCAATTTTCCATACGCTCGGGCAATTTAACTCTCGCACTTGTAAAACTAACTTCTCGAACGGGGAACGGCGGTTCGCCGTATTATCTGTCTTTCAAATCAACATATTCCTTGTTTTCGGAAATGCTCATATATGCAGGACGGATAATCTTACCGCAGTTGATAAGCTCCTCAAGTCTATGTGCGCTCCAACCCGTAATACGAGCTGTTGCAAAAAGCGGAGTATAAAGCTCACACGGAATATCAAGAAGGCTGTAAAGAAGTCCGCTGTAAAAATCGACATTTGCGGCAACGCCCTTGTAGATTTTACGCTTTCTGCCGATAACCTTCGGAGCCAGTCTTTCAACTCTCTCATAAAGATCAAATTCATCATTGTGACCTTCGGCAAAAGCAAGCTTTTTAACAGCACCGTGAAGAATCTGCTGACGGGGGTCGGAAATTGTATAAACTGCGTGTCCCATACCATAGATAAGACCTTTTTTATCAAAAACCTGCTTGTCAAGGAGCTTTTCAAGATAATCTTCAAGAGCGTCCTCGTCTTCCCAATCCTTAACATGCTTTTTGAGATCCTCAAACATATAGTACACCTTAACATTTGCACCGCCGTGCTTAGGACCTTTGAGTGACGCAAGTGCCGCAGCTACTGCCGAGTATGTATCAGTACCCGAAGATGTTACAACATGTGTTGTAAATGTTGAGTTGTTACCGCCGCCGTGTTCCATATGGAGAATGAGCGCCATATCAAGAACCTTTGCCTCAAGCGGAGTATAGTGTCTGTCGGGACGAAGAAGTGACAGAATAACCTCGGCTGTTGACATTGTAGGCTCTGCACGGTGAATATAAAGGCTGTTATCACGCTGATAGTGATTATATGCGTGATAGCCGTAAACCGACAAAAGTGGGAATACTGAGATAAGCTGTATGCACTGTCTTAAAACATTGTCGATTGATGTATCGTTAGCGTTCTTATCATAGCAGAAAAGTGTGAGAACACTTCTTGCTATTGAATTCATCATATCGTTACTTGTGGCCTTGAGGATAACATCACGAACAAAGTGCTGAGGAAGGGTTCTGTACTGAACAAGAAGCTTCTTAAAATCTTTAAGCTGTTCTTCGTTAGGCATATCGCCAAAGAGAAGAAGATATGTAACCTCTTCAAAACCAAAACGGTCATCCTCAAGAATACCGTCAACGATATCCTTTACATTATAGCCCCTGTAACGAAGCTCACCCTCGCAAGGAACAAGCTTTCCGTCAACAAGCTTATTCTGTGTGATTGTAGAAATATCTGTAAGACCTGTGAGAACACCCTTACCGTCAAGGTCACGCAAACCTCTTTTTACATTGTACTTACTGTATAAATCTGTATCAATAACGGAGTTATGCGTCATTTTCTGAGCCAGAGCATGAATCTGCGGTGTAACATCCGAATACTCGCTGTTTGTCATAAAAAACACTCCTTTTTAAAATTCACAATAAATTGAAACTATATTTTATATATTATAGCACATTTTTTAAAAAAAGAAAAGGTACAATTCTTGCAGAAGTGTCATAACGATTTTTACCCTTATATGTAGAACTTGCATAATTTTTTGTCGTTTTATTCATCATTATGCAATTTTCGGGATGTTTATTTATAAATGAAGTATAATTTTGACGGATATAAATCTGCAATCCGTCATTTGAGGGTTTAGGGCAGAAAAATACGGAGCAGGAAAAACCTGCTCCGTAAAAAACAACATTATTTTATTACTTGAGATATGCGCCGTTAGTGCCGATCTGACCGTCAATTCCGGTGAAACCGTCTGCACAGCAAACATAAACTCTCATATTAGCCTTACCAACAGAAGATACTGTAAGTGTGCCGTCTGTAACATACTTAACATCGCCTGTAACTGCATCAATATACTTGCCGTTAGGAAGATTCTTGAATGTAGCACCGTCTGAGATAGTTACACAAGCAAGGCTGTCTGTAGCGCCCTGTGTATAACGGCGAATGAATGCCATATTACCGTCAACATAAGTATTGCTCTTTGTATACTGACCCTTCTGAAGTGCAGGAACTGCTCTTCTGATTCTGTTGAGCTGCTGAATATGAACAGCGAGAGGTGCTTCAAGTGTGCTTGCAACAGCACCGCTTGCATTAGTATATGTACCAAAGTCTGTTGCTGTTACGTCGCCCTCGAGGTAGTCACCGAAGTATGCACGACCTGTTGTTGAAAGAGGTGCGTTAGGACCTACGTCCATAGGAACACCCTTCTGGAACTCAAGCTCAGAACCGTAATAAAGACACGGAACACCACGGAAAGTAAAGAGCACATCAAGGTTCTCAGCCCATGCCTGTGTACCGCCGTCATAACGGCTGTCCATATCAGGACCGTAGTCATGAGAATCAACATATGTTACATTCCATGATGCGTCATTGTAGTACGGATCTTCTTGACAAGCACGGGTAAATGCGTTGCTTGCATTTGAGAAGTTCCAATGCATCGGGAAGTCGATTACGCTTGTGCCGTTTGACTTGCTGTAATCAGGTGTGTGATATTTAAGACCGTCAAGATAAACATTATCAGATGTGGGCTGATTTTCTGTACTTGCGTTGCTGTTATAGTGTTTAAGTGTAAGATCAATGTTTGCAGCCTGATCATTTGTAAATGAATCAATGTACTGGCTGTCTGATTCAGCCCATGTATAGAACGGAGCTGAAATTGCAGGAATGTTGTGGTTCCAGAATTCACTTACACGAGTACAAACCTCACCAAAGATGAAGAAGTTTTTACCGCCTGTCTTGAGCCATGACGGGAAGTAATACTGGTTAAGTGTAAGTCTTGAAACGTGCTTTTCAGTATCAAGTCTGAAAGCGTCAACGCCCATGTTGATATAGTTGTTATAAACGTTGTTAAGGTAATCTGCAACTTTAGGATTCTCTGTGTTGATATCAACGCAGTCACCGGCAATCTGACCTGTCTGAACAGTCGGGCTTTCCCAGCTGAGGTCTTTGAAGTGGTGATAGTAGTTTTCCGTGTCGTGATTACCGGAGTCAAGCTCCTTAGTATCCTTCATGATATTAAGTCTTGCGGCATACTGATCGCCGGGATCAAGGTCATCGTAGTTCGGGAATGTTTTAGCAAAGTCGCTTCCCTCAATAACCTTCATGCAATCTACAGAAGCAAGATCCTGAATTGAGTCGTATTCCTTTGTAAACATAGGAGCAAGAGTTGCCTCACCGAAGTTACCTGAATGGTTAACTACGATATCCTGAACAATCTTGATGCCCTTTTCATGAGCGGCATCAATAAGATCCTGATATGTAGCGCCGTCGCTCTCATAACGAACATCAACTGTTGAGAAGTCCATTGCATGATAGCCGTGGTAATCGTAGCCGGACGCATTTGTTACAACAGGAGTAATCCAGATTGCGCTGAATCCGAGAGCCTTGATGTAGTCAAGCTTGTCAATAAGACCTTTGAAGTCGCCGCGCCATGCGGGATCGCTGTCGGGGTTGTTTGCCTTTGAGTCGTCCCAGCAATGAACATTGTTACCTGTGTCACCGTCATAGAAACGGGTTGTGATTACAAAATAAATTGTGTCTTCACGCATGTCAACACGGTCAAATTCCTGCATATCTTCAGGATTTTTACTTGACCATCTCTTATTTTTGTACCACCACTCACCTGTGTTTCTTGTGAGCTCCGCAGACTGCTTTCCGTTTGTAACAAACATCATATTGATTTTTGTTACATCGTTGAAAGTGTACTTGTAGTAGTTGTTTCCCTCGGAAGTCATCTTAACGCCGGGGTACTCCGTGCTGATGTTTTTCGGAAGACTGTTCCAATAATAGATTGTGGGCGTGCCTTCCTCACAGTAGTAGTGTACTGTGATTGTGCTTGATGCCGAAGTGTCGTTATCGTCATCTGTATTGGCCGCACTTACGGACATAACAGATACCGTGCAAATTACGCAAATCGACAAAATCAAAGCAAGCAATTTTTTGATTTTTGCCATAGATTTTCCTCCTTTTGTTATACTTTGTACAACATAACATACAATTATATTATAATTTAGACAGCCTCATATATTTTTCTTTTTTAGAATTATTACAACTTTGATGCCGCCAAAGATTAAGCCCTCAATTTGGCTATTATATACAAAAAGGAGCGACAGATTCTGTTTTTTCAACTCTTTTAAAGGGTTAAGTCAAATCTGACGCTCCGTTAAATTATATTTTATATATTCAAGCGTATATTAGGTTCAGACCTTGCGGCTATTGCTTTAAAACAAATTTATCAAGTGTGTTCGCAATACCGTCGTTATCGTTTGATTCGCAGATGTAATCGGCAATCTTCTTTACATCGGTTTCGGCATTACCCATTGCAACGCCGAAGCCTGCATAACCTATCATTGTTATATCGTTGTAGTTGTCGCCGAAAGCGGCGAGCTCTTCCCTTTTAATCTTGAGTTTATCAAGCAAAAGCGGAAGCATTGAGCCTTTTGTAACACCAAACGGCATAATTTCAAGAAAATAAGGTGCGCTTTTATATACATCGAGCAAGCCGTCATAACGATTTGCAAGAATTTTCTGATACTTGTCAAGCTCATCAGGTTCGCCTGCAAGAAGAATTTTGTTGATATCAAATCTTACAGATGAGATAAAATCGTCAACAACAACCATTTCGGCTTTTATAATATCCCTTTCAACATAGGTATAGTCGTTCACCTTATTATCCGAGATGATTCGCCTGTCATCGTATGTGTTGATTGTAATGTTTGAATCCTTCAAAACATTCACGATGTCGGGAAGATATTCAAGCGGAAACAGCTTGCTCACCATAGTTTCGCCTGTTTCGCAATTGATAATCCTGCCGCCGTTGAAAGCCATAATAAAACCGCCGAAACGGTCAAGCATAAGGTCTTTTGCTATCGGCATAATTCCTACGGGATGTCTGCCTGACGCAAGAATAATTTTCCTGCCCTGCTTCTGCGCCTCCATAAGAGCATATCTTGTACGGGGAGTAATCTCCTTTTTGGAGTTTGTCAGCGTACCGTCAATGTCAAGCGCTATTAATTTGTAATCCATGAAACCACCCTTAACATATCAATTTCTAAACACAATCAGTATGTTACGGTCAAATTTGACCGTATAAAATATACCACAAATCGCCCAAAAATGCAACTAAAAAGCCGATTTTAGCCCATATAAAAGCTATTTTCACCATTTTTCCGCTTTGTCTTTTTCGCCAACAAAAAACGGACGAAAAGAGAATTTTCCTTTCGTCCGAAATTAAATATATTCAGCTTTTATTTATTCTTCCGATTTTGTATCGTTGTCGGATTCAGCCTTTTGTTGCAATTTTTCCTTTTGCAAACGGTCTATAATTTCGTTGATGTCGCTGTCCTTCGGTGATTTGTCATGTCCCGTAAGTATTCGTATTATAACGATAAGCTCATCAATGAATATCAGCAGCAGCGCCGCAATAAAAATCAGCAGTCCCCACGGTGAGAAGAAAAGGTTGTACAATGTGTCAATAAATCCAAGCTTGCACACCATAATATAAAGCACATCTTCGGTTGAAATTTCCGGGTCGGGAGCATCGTTTGCAATGCCCTTTGTCTGTAGCTTATATGTGCCGTCAGAGGTTTTATACGGTGCAACTACAACCTTATGAGTCACGAGAAGTCCCTCGGTCTGCCCACTGCCGCGATAGGTGATAATATCGCCGACCTTGAGGGCGGTCGGATCGTCAACGCTCTTTCCGAGAATAACATCGCCGATCATAAGCTCGGGCTGCATACTGCCCGTTGAAACTCGAAGCACGGAATATCCGAAAAGCGAAGGTGTTTTTCCGTTCACCTTTGAACCCATAAACACGATTACGGTCAGCACAAGTATTGCAAGCACTCCCCAGCAAATTATATTTTTAATTATCCGCAGGGTTTTGCGGAGCTTTGATTCATGCCTTTTCCTTATTCTATTTTTTGATTTTGGGTGTTCGGTTGTTACAGATGTCACTTCAACCGCATTTTCAAAATCGTTATTTTTATCCATAAATTCCTCCACGGTGTGCCACCGTTCTCAGTTCGTGAAGACAGTTTGTTAAATTCAAAACACATTTCGCCCGAGCGTTGTTTTGTGGTTTGCGTAATTATTCGTGGCGGTGTGCCACAGTTCTCAGTTCGTGAAGACAGTTTGTCGAATTTAAAACATATTTCGCCCGAATGTAACATTGCAATCGTTCGTACAAACACAAGCTATCCGTTAATGAACATATTTTATATAACGAAAATGCGTATATATTCGTCAAAACGGGCGGATTTTATTCTCTGCTACCGATTATAAATTATAATAAAAAAGGGCTGTAAAAACAACCCTTTTGTAAATTTAAAAATCTAAAATTTTAAAGCGAGATGTAAACACTATCAAGCTTGTATGTTATTGTTGATGACGAATCATTCTTGATGTACCAATACACCTTTGAAACCGTAGGTCCGTCAGTAGCTTTCGGCTTGATTTCAAGGTTTGTCACAATAGGTGTGTCAATTGAATCTGTGCTTGCAGCTGTAATACTGATTTCCGTGGTTACGGAATAGGTATCTCCATATGCATCGCCCTTAATTGTGGTTGTAAGCTTTGCAGTACCCTTAGCCACAGGAGTAATTACACCGTTTTTATCGACTGTAAACACGCTGTCTGCTGATGACGAATAACTTATACTGCTACCTACATAATCTGTTCCTGCAACAAGACCTGCGTTAAATGTACTGCCCAGAGGAATACTTATACTACTATAATAGTTAGCAAAGTTAGCCGCATCTGTCAAAGGTTTCTTAAAAGCATACGTGTCACAGTTGTGATAGCCACTCTCCAAATTTCCCCTTAATGTAAATACATAACAATTAGTTGGGGAAATTTTAGGGCAATATGATGCAACACTTATGCAGGGGGTAGCATTCGCTCCTGAAGGGCTATTATTTACATATATCTGAATACGTTTAGCAGTAATCGGAATGTCAGCATACAAAATTTTATGACCACCAACATATTTCACATATGTCATATTGATAACATCAGTCGTCCAACTTGGGTTATCTTTATCTTCAAGTGAATAACGTATCTTAGTTGTTGTGTCGGAATCATTCCAACTTTTAACACCATTTGCATTAAAATAAATTCTGTACTTGTCAAGAGTAGTTTTCGTATATGTACTGTTACTACCGACAATATCATTATAAGACCTATATGTCTTGAGCGGTTTGTTGACGCCGACATAAAGTCCCGACGCAGATGCCGTACCGCTTGTTTTCAGATTTTTTATAAAAAGCGAAACATTCTGTTCGGCATTGCCCGAGTTAGAAATTTCGGTGCAAAAATATTTTCTCTTTCCTGCCTCCAGAGAACCTCCGAAATCAGTAACTGCATTTTCACCGAAAGTAGAGCCGTCATCACCTGACTCAACGGTTTTGATGCTGATGTCTTGACCGTTGCTGATTTTGTACTGACCGCTCCACCTGAGAGAGTTACCCGAATCCTCACGAGGACGGCTGAACCATGAAAAAGTCGTGGTCACACCGCAAAGCAGACAAAGTACAAGCCCGAGTGCGATTACAATTGCAAATTTTGATTTCTTCATGGTTTCACCTCCGTAGAATTAATCTCTTTTTTCTTTGGTTACAGTATATGCTCCATTGCCACCGTCACTTACATAATATGCGTTCACACTATCTTCCAAAGTAATATCAACGGTCTTTTCGTTATCGGAACCGTTGTTGAAGATAACTTTCGTAAAACTCTTATCGATGTCAATGTAGTAAACATCCTGTTCCATTGTACCATACTTTTCAAGAAATGTCATTTTAACACCTGGATAATCTGCATTTTTACTGTTACTATCATTCCAAGCGTAGCAATGAATTGTGCCATTCCACTTGTAACTATTTCTAAAATACAATCTTCTTGTATTGGCTTTTACAAACTTCGCATAATAATGAATCGAAGAATTTACTAAAATACTGAGTTCGGCATCACCTGCAACCTCATGTATGCAGTCGCTGTCGGAAAACCAGCCGGCAAACTGATAACCTTCATTGCAAACAGCTGTTGCCGTAACGGTTGTCTGGTCGGGATATGTATTTGTTACGGCACTTGTGTGCTCAACACCGCCAACGCTGACTTTACCGCCTGTAAAGCCGTTTGTTTCCGGAGAGCCTGCTGAATCACAGCTTACGGCATCAAGAACAACTTCATAGCTAGCAAACGGATAGGTTGCCCATTTGCCGAAAGCTTGATCAGTAACACCGGACGATGTTATTACATAGCAATTACAACCGGAATCCCTACTATCTATATTCTTTGTCTGTACAAGTTTATTATTCCACTTATTATTCGAGTCATAACTATTATCGCTTGTGGCTTTCATCTTTACAAAAATATAATTTTCACAAGAAATCCAATTATAATCGCTCTCATTTGTAATTTCAGCCTTGTAAACATTCCCCTCAACAAGAGTCATGTCAAACCAATGTGATGTACCACCTTGCCACATATATAAGGCAATACTTGATGTATTTGCACCATCGTTATATGTTTTCCATTCATTAGGAACTTGCAGATAAACATCACGCTTTTGTTCAACTTCAAATTTAGCATAAACAGTTGTGTTAGCCTTGATAACCGTTGTCAAAGGATTGTTTTTGTAATCGCCTGTATACGGTTGTTTACAGCCAAGGTCTGTGTACCAACCGCTGAACGAATAACCCGGCTTTGGAGTAGCTGTCAGCGCAACACTCTCGCCCCACTTTGCAACAGTAGAAACTGTGCTTGCGGCTGTTGTGTCGCCTGCCTGAACAGTACCACCTGCATCGCTGACTGCTCCGTTAAGTACGGCTGAAGCCTTTACCTCAAATTCTTTAAGCTTGAACCTTGCATGTAAAGTAAAGTCAGCTTTGATGTTTTCATAAACATAAGTTGTCTCGCTGCTGACGGGAGTATCGCTTGAATCGTTGTACCAACCGTCAAAGTCATAACCCTCGGCAGGCTCTGCAACAAATGTTGCACTTCCGTCATAATCCACAGAAACTGTAACTGCAGTTGACGGTCCGACTTCTTCAGGTGCGGCAAACTTTACCGTACCTACTGAACCATCGTCAACAACTGCGGTGACTGAAAATGACTGTAGCTTAAACAATGCATAGTATTCACAATCGGCATCGACATTTGTAAGAACAAGCTGTTGTTTCGATGATACAAGGTTTGTTGTACACTCCCTGTCGGAATACCAACCCATAAACTTATAATTTGGCTTTGTATTTGCAACAAGAGTTACGCCGTTTCCGTTGGTAACCACCGCAGTTGATGTTGCACCTTCCTGCGAATCGCCTGCCTTAACAGTACCTGCTGTATCAACAATATTTCCGCCGAACACGGCATTAGCGGTAACTCTGCGAGAGGATACATCCGAAAACTTTGCATACAGAGTCAAATCCTTCTTTATTGCCGCAGTTTGCACTGTATTTTCTGTGTACAGACAATTGTCAAGAATCTTGTTGTCTGCCTTTATATTGCATTGCGGATCGGTAAACCAACCCTTAAACTCATAGTTGGCATTTTCTTTAGCCGTGAGTGTGGCAAGCGTACCCCACTCAACAGTTGTCTCAATCTTTGCGGCAGGGGCATCAGTTCCAAGCTGAACCGTACCGCCCGCTCCGTCGATTTTTCCCTCTGTTACTGAATAAACTTTGAGATTAAGATTGATAATCTTGAATTTTGCATACAGAGTATAGTCAGTCTTTATGCTGCTTACTGTGTACGGAGTCGTTTTACTGACAAGTGTCTGACAGTTTTCGTCCGAATACCAGCCGACAAACTCATAACCCTCGCCTGCATTCGCAACAAAAGTTGCAGAACCATTGTAGTTTACCTTGACGGTAACGCTTGTATTAGAAGCCGCAGATGACGGTGAAGAAAACTGTACTGTGCTGTTTTTCTTATCATTCGGATGATTTGCAACCGCTGTTACCGAGAACTGCTTAATCATAAATTTGGCATAATACAAATGATTTGCCTGAATATTCTTAATTGAAAGTGTAAGATCCTGACTTTCCAGTTTTGTGCATTTCTCGTCAGAATACCAACCCTTGAAGTCATAGCCCTCTTTTGGTGTGGCTGTGATTGATGTATTCTGCCCCTCAAGGTACGAACCGACAGTGTATGCGCCCTCTTCGCCGCCTGAAATCTTAACAGTACCACCTGTGCTGTTTGCAACAGCTCCGTCCGAAACAGCTTTTGCCTCAACCTTATACTGTCTTTGGAATTTCGCATAAAACTTATGCTCGGCTGATGTATCATTTGCTGGGTAAGCACCGTTGCTGAGGGTAACGGGAGCTTTAAATTCGGGGTCAGAGTACCAACCGATAAATCTGTATTTGTTACCGTCGGTCGGAGTTGCATTAAGAGTAACGGTTGTACCCTCTGTAACCTTAACTCTTGTTGCGCCGTCCATACCGCCTGTTACGCTTACTGTGCCCATTGGTGCATTATTATCCTTTTCATCCTTACATGTAGAATAAACGGAAACAATAGCCGGAGGTGCCCAGTAACCTGTGTTTTTTGAAGTAATAACATAGTTCACCGAAGAATTTCTGTTCGGTGCGCTTACGCTGTAATCTTTGCCGTTGTAAGTAAATTTGAATGTAATCGAACGTGCTGCATTGCTGTTAGGATTGGGCAAATATGCAATCCAACCGCTGAGTGACGCATTTTCATTCGGTTCAAAAGTCATTGCTATCGGAGTTGAACTGCCCTGAACAAACATATCAACCGCAAGATACTTTCCCTCAATCTGTGTCATCGGCAATGTTTTTTCATCTTCACTTGAGAGAAGAATTTTCTGAACCTCTCCCCATGTGCCGTAGCCGTTATTTGACTTATCCTTATATCCGTAGGCTGTGAATGTCTGTGAATCGGCATCAACACCAGCTTGCAGAGTGGTTGTCCATTTTGCAACATAGCTGTTCTGCGGATTCGATGTTACGGTTGATTCGCAGCTGTAGAAGGTAACTGTTGCGTTAGGATTATCTGTATAATCTGAACCGAGCTTAATAAAATAGTTACCGCTCGAATCCTTTGAAAGCTTTTCATACTCGCTTTTGCCATCCTGGTTAATCCAGATTGCACGATTGTTTTTGGTAGCCCAACCCGCACCGAGTGATGGATCGCCCGTTGTTTTATCGTAAAAAGTCAATTCTCCCGCCTGGGGACTCTGAGTGATAAGCTTGAAGTTGTCAATTGTAACAGTCTGTCCGGCATACTTTGTATTTCTGCTGTCATCCTGTAACCACACACGCATTGTAACCTTATGCGGTTTTGAATCTGCTGGAACGGTAAAAAGAGGACTTTCTGCTGTTAAGCCCGTGTATGAATCGAAAGATTTTACACTTTCCTGTTTTTTAGTATTCAGGTTTGTACCGGCAACAACCTCTGCATTGCTGTCGCTCTTACCGCAGACAACCGTATTACTGCCGTCACAAAAAAATGAAACACGGAGCTTTTCCTCGTCTGCATCAGCGTCGTTAACCTTGATTGTAGGAACCTTATCAAAATAGAATGATGCCTTTGTTCCCTTTGCGGTAACATTGAAAGAAAAATCAATGTAGTTGACATTCTTATCGTTTACAGTAGCCTTTCTGTATGCACCGGACGGCTCGCCGTTTGCAGTTAAGGTCGGAAAATAAACATCTGTGCCGTTTGCGCTTGTTGCCGAGGCAAGGTGAACATCGCCTGCCTGACGAAAATATTTTGTAAGATCAATCGTATTTCCGTCATAGCCGTTACCGTAGCCGATATTAGCGTTGGTAAACACATAGTTATCAATTGTACCGTTGTTCAAATCAAGCTTAATGGTTGAAATTGTTTCCACCCATGCAGAAACCGACACAATAGCGATTGCCAGCACTTCAACAAGTGCCACAATGCTTAAAATCATGCTTTTTCTCTTTTCTTTGCCCGACTTTTTGCCGATTGCAAACTTTTCTTTAAAATAAGCCGCCAAAAGAGCAAATCTCTCTTTCATTGTGACACCTCCTTTTTATATTTTGCATTATTAATGATACGTTGCGGTATCATCGTTGGTTACTTCATAAGAAACATTGAACGGTGTGGAGAATATATATTCATTCTTTGCCGGAATAAGCAGAGTGTGATTACCTTTCTCGTTCACAAACTTAAATCCGATAACTCGTGAGCCTCTTGGCGCGATGCAATTATCAAGGGTACATCTTGAACCGTCAGAATTAAACTGCATCAAATGGTTTGTTTCTTTGCCTTCATATTTATAAACTACATAAGGTTGATACTCTCCTCTTGTAAGATAATTTCTGAGCCACTGTTTATTACCCGGAATGTCGAGATATACACCTGTATTTATTTTTAGATCTTCAGAAGATCCTCCTCCGCTTGTCGGAGTTGTGGTTGAAGGTGTTGTTGTTTCAACAGTTGAGCCGCCCGGACTATAATCCCAGTATCCGATACAAGGGGACAGTCTTTCAAAAGTACTGTCGGTTTTACCATAACCGTTACCTCTCTTAGCAGTATAAACAAGGCTGCGGTTACCGTTTACAATTCTGCTTTCCTGTAACGGATTATTATCTATCCAATATTGTGCCGTATCGCTCAATTCGCCGTTCACATTATCCTTGGTGTGCCATGAGTTATAGATTATATTATTCGTTGTACTGAATCTGAAAAAGCTTATATCTGTTGTTACACCTTTTGGCAACGCAGCTGTCCATGTGTTATATCCGCCTACCGGACCAAGATATTTCATAACGACAGTTTTCTGAGTTGCATCAGTATCTTTATACTGCATGGTAACTATACAATCATCTGTTTTAATCCACGGAGTATTTTCGCCCTTATCGCCTCTTGTTTTATCAATAAAGGTGATAGCCTCCATATCATTGTAGTTACTTTCGAGTTCAACATCAATTGTAACCGATGCACCTGCATACTTATCATAAACAGACTGATCTTCATACGCACCCTCAAACCACGCCACCAATGTTACATCAAGAGGTTTCTGACCTAAAAGCGTGAACAAGCTTTCGCCTGAATAGAAATAGAAATCAGAAAATGTCTTGCATGATGAAAGCTTAGTAGCAGGAGAGCCGTCCGCATTTGTTGAGCTTACTGCATTATAATTTTTAGCATGCTCGTCAATAAGAGCACTTGGATCAATTACAACAGGAGTTTTACTGCTGTCGGTAATAAACGCAAGTCTTAACGGACAAGGATCATAGACCTTCTGATCGACAGGAACGCCTTCACCGTTACGAATAATCTCGGTTGAGCCGTCAAACTTACCGAGAACTGTACCGTCTGCCGAAGTAATTGTAATATTATAACCTTTGATATAAACATTTGTCATATCTGAATCGGCATTAAGCTTAAAGTCCTTATATACATATGTTCTATTCCTGTCGCCCGCAGTTCCTTCACGGAATTTCATGGCAGATGTTGAATCCTTAAAGTTGCCCTCTGACGGGAAGAACATATTCCTTCCGTCAACGCTTGAAGCCTCTTCAAGCTTAAAGTCTTTAACAACAAGGTGGTTTGAAAGATCTTCTTGACCGTCATTGACACGGAGAGCCGCACTTGACTCAAGCGAAAACACCTGAGAATTAATACTTGCCGTATCTTTTACGGTAAACCATGCCACCGTTGTCACAAGCACAAGAGTAAAAACAAGGAACAATGATACATATGAAATTGCGAGCTTTTTTCTGCCAAGAAGTCTGTTATCGGAAAGTGCAAAAATCGAGTTCTGCATTCTTTCTTTCAGTTTCATACTTCATTGCTCCTTTCCTGATTTTTATTTATTGTTGTACATCGCCCTTTGTGAGAACAAGGTTTGCTTTAAACTTTCCGTTTACAAGGGCAAGTCTTGCCTCTGCGTCTTCGCCGTCAACCCACATATTACAGGTTACCATTCCTGTATATATGCCGTTTTGAGTTGTGTCCTTTTCCAAAGTCATAATTTTTTTCTTTTCACCAAGCTCATATGTGTAATCTCCGTTGGGTGTAAAGCCGTTGCTGTTTGCAACAAAAACCTGACCGAGTGATGAACCGTCATCGGCGGAAACGAATTTTTTAACCCATTTACTACCGTCTTTTTCATAATAACCATGCGAATATGATTCGCCCTCACGCTTGTCTGTGCTTACAGAATACTTTGTTGTATCTGAATTTACATTAAGTAAAATGTTCGGGGCAGGAATCCACAAAAGCTTTGTTTCGTAAGTTTTATAATTTGCAACCGAAAACCTTACCGCACCGGTTACGCAGTCTCTTGAAATTCCCTTTGAGTCACCGCTTTCACCGAAATCACTCTTATTACCTGCATTTTCACCTTTCAGAATTTTTGCATTCGGACTGATTTTAGATCTACTGTCCAGATAAATATCGAACTTGGATTTTGAACGAACATACAGGTCAAAAGAAAGGTAGTGAAGCGAACTGTCTGCACGATCCCAGTCGGCAACATCAAGAATAGGAGAAGCAACTCCTTTTTCCTGCTTGAGGGGCGGCTTATAAAATGTGTATCCGTCGCTCGAAACCTCAGTCATCTTGATATCATCGATAAACGGATAATTTTTGCTGTTCAATTCAATCGTATTTTTGTACGCTGCATCATCCGTCGGAGCCGAAGCTTTGTGCTTAACAACAGCAATTTCAATACCGTCAGGTGCATGACACTCAATGTTGATGCCGTCGGCTTCGGCTGACTGCTTATCCGTAAACCACGCCTGAATGCCGCAAAAGCCGGCAAGTGCAACAGTAAACAGAACTATTAAATTTTTAGCAATCATTCTGCCCGTTTTTCTGTTGGGCGCAGTAGAATTTTTCATTTTTGCCCCTTATTCTACACTATAGTAAACGGCAACAAATCCGTCAGCCTTCAATGTTTTGTTATGAACAACGGTTGTTTTTTTGCCTGTTGACTCACGAACAATGTTTTCAAAGTTCATTGCAAACGGTCTGTCAACTCCTGAGAATGTTATCACAAGCGGAAGCCTTCCGGCACTTTTAAGCTTTGAACACAAATCCGAAAAAGCAACTTCAAGGTCTGCCTGCTTTTTGTAGATGTTATAAACATCTGCACCGTTACGGGAATATCCTGCAAGCATAACACCCTTTTTGCTTCTGCAAATGCAAAGCGATCTTACTGACCTTTGAGCGTCCATAAGCTCGTCTGCAATTGAAAGCTTGCCGAATTTTGCAAGCTCTTCGGCATATTTAGAAACAACAGCAACACTGCCGAATCCATAGTCACGAACGAACAAATCGCCGACATCCTTAATTGACTTGACTTCTTCTTTTGCAAGGCTGACTTTTTCGCCTGCTTTCTTTTCGGCTTTGCGAATTTCAGCCTGAGCCTCTTTTTTAATCTCGGCAACCTTGGCTTTCATACGCTTTTCGCAAGCCTTTTCTGCCTGCTCAACCTTTTTGTCAACCGATTTGTATGCCTTTTTAAGCTCTGACGCATGAGCGGCATCGTTTGCGGCTGATGATTTAAGGTTAGCCTCCTTAATTTCAACAAGCTCATTTCTGTGAGCCTCTTCCTTATCGGCAAGTTCCTTAAGATGCTTTTGCTCTGTTTCATTTGCCCTTGCCGCAAAGTCTGCATTCAGCTTTGCTACATAAGTGTTATGTTCAGCCTCTGCATCGTTGAATTTATGGTTAAGCGATTCAACCTCTGCCGAATGAGCGTCGTTCATCTGCTGTTTTTCTTCAGCAAAATCGGCATTCATTTTGTTGACTGTTTCCTTATGCTGAATGCGTTCGGTTTGGAGAGTATCGGTAAGCTTCTCATTTTTGTCAGTCAAATCGGTAATCCTGCGGTTATCCTCTTCAATCTGCGCATGACATTTTTCAAGGCTCTGTGTAAGAGCCGTAATCTTTGCAAGCTGCTCGGCAACCTGAGTTTCAAGCTCTGCAATATGAGCCTTCTGCTCAGCGATAACAGTTTCCTGCTCTTTCACCTTTGTCTGCAAACGAGCATTCTCCTGCACAAGAACGAGAATTCTGTCATTTAATTCTACTATTTTTTTATTGAGTGTGTCAATAGTCTGATTGAGTTCATCAATCGTTTTATTCAACTCTTCAATAGTATCTTTTAACTGCTGATTTTCTTCCTCAAGCTCGGCAATTCTCTTTTCTGCCTCCATCAACTTGAGTTTTGTCTGCTGAAGCTCTTTCTTAACCTCTTCAAGTTGGTCTTCAAGAGCAGAAACCCTGCCCTTAAGGGTGAGAATCTGCTGTTCTTTCTGATCAATTATAACCTTTAAATTCTTGATTTCATTCGTGAGGTCAAGAATTTTCTTTTCGCGTTCACGGATTTCACGAAGGCGGATTTCCATCTCCTCTTTACGAACAGCATCAAGCTGTGCCTTCATAACTGCCTCGCGGGTCTTCTGTGGCTTTGATTCTTCCTCGGCAATTCGTGCATTTTCAGCGTCGTACTGTTCCTTAAGGATTGAACGAAGTCCCGGGTTTGTAGCAATAGACATCATAAAATGCTGGAATCCCATCGCAAAGTAAACATCCTGCTGAACAGTATCTGTCATTTTGCCGTTGTATTCCTCGCTTACAACCTCAAAGCCTTTACGCTTGTAGCTGTCGAGAAAGTTCCACAGCTCAACCACTCTTTTAAAGTTGGGGTTCTTTTTGAGAAGGTTGGTCTGCGTGAGCGGAGGACGAACCTCAGGCTCTTTTGAGATTTCCTTAATCAACTGAGTGTTTAAAAACTCATTAAGGGTTGTCCTGATTCTTCTGATTCGGTCAAAGTCCGAAAGCTGAGAAACATCAAGAACATCAAGGTCATCTGCAAGAGTTTCGTGAGATTCATTTATATAATTAAGATTAAAATCTACTTTTTTCTCATTAAAATCAATGTGGCGAACCATAGAAATTTTATTATAGCTGTCGTTCGGCACATCTTTCATTTTTGAATATTTATCGTCAACAAAGTGAAGCGCTTTGCGAATCAGCGTCATAAGAACACGGTTTTCGTAAATTGCAAAGCTCTCTTCACGCTCAATTGTGAGGATTTTGTTAGGCGTTACCATATCACCCTCAACCTTGGCAATAAAATTAGTGTGCTGCGAAAGGTGCTTAACCGACTCGGGGCCAATCTTTTTTGCAAGCTCAACTCTAACAACATTGTCAACCTGCTTAATAAAACGGCGCTGTTCGTCTATTGCTTTCTGAATGTACGGAAGTGTTTCCTCAATGGCAACAACCCACTCCATATCAATTACCTTTTCGTTGGTCTTACCGTCGAGCTTATCCTCGCCCTTATCGCCGTCCTTAAGGCCTTCCATTATGTAGTTGTAAGTAAAATCATTTTTCAGAATGTCCTGCATATTCATATATGCTCTGAAATATTTACTAAAATCAGCCATTGATTTTTCTCCAATCAGATAGTTTACCGTTTATAAAAGGCGCAAAGTCCTTTCACCAAGCAAAGGGCGAACAGAGTTCGCCCTGAATTGCTAAAATTATACAAGCTTTTTAAGCATACGGAGATAATCCTTGCTTTCGTTCATGTTTTCTTCACCGAAAAGCTCGTCAATATACGCACAAAGGCCGTCAATCTCGTCACGGATGTATGAAAGGTTAAGTGACTCAAATTTTCTGAATACTTTACGGGCAAGAACATAATCAAGACCGTCAAGCTCGGTTCCGCCTGTACCGACATAGGCAGGAACAAAGTCACGAAGCTGTTTAACAATACGGTTACCGAAAGCTATACGGAAATGCTCAATAACATAATCGTCAAGGAGAGTAATCTTCTTGATGTTTTCTTCGGAAACAACAAATTGAACCTTAGCGGCATTGAGGATGTACTCAAAATGTTTGTATGAAATGTAAACAGGATCTGTGAGAGGTGCGTCAAAAGGAACACCCTTTGTGTCAATGTTAATCGGCATAGCACGGTCGTAAACCTTATCGGTAATGGCAAAGGTCGAGTCATCGTTATTGGCAGTACCGATATACCACATATTCGGCGGAATTTTGAGCTGACCGTTCACGATATGCTTCGGGTCAGACGGCCAAGAGTTCGGGATGATATCAACAACCCACTCATCTCTTGATGGCATTTCAAGAATTGAAAGCATCTCGGCAAAGTAATACTCAACTCGAGCGATATTCATCTCATCGAGGATTACCGCATAGATGTTTTCGTTATACGATGCCTCATACATTGCACGGAGAAGCTCGGTTTCGTTGAACTTCTTTGTAAATTCGTTGAAGTAACCGAAAAGCTCTGTTCTGTCGCGCCATGACGGCTGAACGGAAGCAACGATTGAAGGATTGTTTACAAACTTACCAAAGGCGTAAGCAAGTGAAGTTTTACCTGTACCTGAAATACCCTGAAGGATAATAAGTCTGGTAGACGCAAACGCAGCAACAAAAAGTCTGATAAGCTTAATATCGTAGTAAAGACCAAGCTGTGAACAAGCAAAGAGTCTGAAACGCTCACAGAACTCGGGAAGTGTGATATCGTTGTCATAAACCGGCGGAACATAATCTGCCCAAAGCTGGTCGATTTCCGTAAGCTTGTAGAAACGGCTTTCGCCTGTGTCCTCTTCTTCGCCGTTGTTGAGCGACTCGATTTCTTCGCCTGTAAGCTCTGAAATCTCGTTGGGGTTAAGACCAATCTGTGAAACCTTCATAGAGAGAATCTTATCCTTTTCAAGGTTGAGTCTCATAACCTCTTTGTTGAGTGCCTGAACCTCTTTAACAAGAGAATCTGTATCTTTTCTTCTTCTGTGCGAACGAATAAACTTTTTTACAGCGACGACAATAAGCCATACGCAAAGTGCAAGCACAGCAACCAGAAGCACAATGGCAATAATTGCAATTACCCATGCGAGGCCGCCAAGCTCCGTGGTATAGGCATTAATAATGTTTACATAAGCGGAAAAATCAAAGGCATTGCCTACTCCGCCAAATAACCCGGTGATTATTGACCATAATGAGCCAAAAAACTGACCGAGAAATTCAAAAAGAAATTTAAATACTGTATCCACGGTACTTCGTCTCCTTAAAAAAATCTACTCTCATCTTTTGTGTAAGAACACATTTCTAAATTCCTATCTGAAATCTGTCTTAAAGGACAGATTCTTCAAGGCGGGCGGCCAATGACCGCCCCTACAGTATGTAACTGTATTTCTTTCTCAGCTCTGAGGCTGAGAAAGAAATATACCGTTACGATAAACGCTATGAATGCGTTAGGGACAAATTTGTCATAACTTAATCGGAATTATCAGCGGAATTATTACCGTCAGCAGGTGTTTGTACCTCAGGCTCATTTTCCGCCTTGTCCTGATTTTCTCCGACGGAGGCAAGATATTCCTCAATAGCTCTCTTTTTCTGTTCTTCGGTAAGCTCTGCGGAATCAACCGCAAGCTTTGCCTGTTCAAGAGTTTTTTCCTTATTGTAGGCAAGCAGGTTGAGAACAACACGAACCGCTTCATAAACAAAGAAAATAATCATCGGAAGCAGAACGCAGAGGAAAAATCCAAGCTGAGTTCTGATAAAGCTAAAAAAGTTACCCACGCCGCCAATCCTCGTACCTGTGTACTTGGCAACAATAGTTGAAGAGGTTTGAAGATCCTTATCGGGCTCCGGGTTAGTTTTCTTATTGTCACCCTGTGTTCTGTAGTAGGTAATGTCGTCATCCTTAACAACCTCAACAATTCGGTGAGTATTGAGTTCGGATTTACCGTTGATATTCTTATAGAAAGTAACAATATCGCCTTTCTTATATTCATATGAAGGATCGTCCGTAACCTCACAGAAAATAAGATCGCCTGTATTAATTGTATCTTCCATTGAACCTGTCAGAACACTAAGGGGCGCAACACCGAAAACATTGGGGACCCCTGATGATTTGGAAGTTAGTGACAATGTAACGATTAAAACCGACACTGCCAGAATCAAAATCACAATAATGTCAATTACTATGTTTATTATTCTTTTTATAACTTTTTTCATAAGGGGTCTCCAATCATTGGGATATCAAATAATTTCGCTATTTTAACCGTTAAAGTTAATTAAGCCTCAGAAACAGGAGTACCCTCTACAGTGAACTTGAGGTCTTTAACACCTGTGCCAGCATTTATATCCTTACAATCGGGATCCTGACCTTCGAACCATACATAAAGGTTGTAGTGAAGTTCCTTACCTGCGGCCAAAGAATCAGGAATATTAATTACCTCTGGGCTACCTGCAACAATAGGAGTGATCTGGTCTGCTTCTTCTTCTGAGTAAGCACCGTCAGCCTTAATAGGATTGTAAGCAATACCATCTGCAGCGTATACATTACTCCTAAATTTAGTGGCATCTACTTCAATGCACTGTCCCTTTGCAGTTACGGGAACCAATGCAACACGAAGATAGTTGTGAGCATTGAAGTTAGACATTGTAATCTTAATGTCTTTTACAGCAACTTCACCTGCGTTCTGAATGTTGAGCTGGTCAACGAACACATACTTGTTGTTCTGATTCATTTGTTCTGGAGTGTCCAGTGTGATAGCAGTTGGGGTTTTAGTAGAAACGCCTGAGGCATCGTCAGCTACTGTAGAATACCAGTGTGCACCGTCGATAGAAGAAGATGGTAACATAATATTCTGAACACCTGTGTAAGTAAAGCCTGAGCCGTATTCACGGTTGTCATCAGAAATCTTTAATGATGATGTCTTTGAAGTTCTTACTGTAATACCGTCAGCAGTAGCTGATGTGTTCTGTGTGAACCAAGCAAATGTTGCTGTACCAAGTGCGAGCATTGCCACGAGGAGCATTGCTACGGAAGAGATTAATAATCTCTTTCTTGATTTTGTTTTCATAGAGAAATTCCTCCTAAATAAAATAATTTTTGTCCCTAAAACACCATAGGGATTTTTTGCTATATCAGTGCCGAGGCACATAATACCAAGTTGATGTAATACTGTACCGAAAATTACGGTTTTGCTGTAGATTCTTCATCGTCACGAACCGAGAACAGCATTCTCATTCTTACATGACCGTTACGGATATCGTCGATACATTCGGGGTCGTTACCCTCAATCCAGATTACGATTGTGTATTTGTCAATATCGCCAACCTTGAATTTTTCGGTTGATGTTTTATAAACTTCCTTATCGCTTACAAACTTTGTGCAATCGGTTTCGGCTTTGCTTCTGTCTTTGTACTGACCTTTGCCGTAAATTGAGCTCTTGCCGTTTTTGTAAATCATAACTCGGGTTGCTTCATCTGCCGACTTAGCCGCACCTGTGATTTCAAGCACTGCATCATAGTCAAGCTCAACCTGTCCGTTATTTTTACAATAGAAAGTATAAGCAACATAGTTTTTGCCGTTGTGCGCACCGTCTTTGCTTGTGTCAAGGTCAACAGGAAGCCATGAATATGTAATGTTTGTAACATCCTTAACCTGCTCCGCTGTAAGTGAAGCACACTGAGTTTTGAAGTCAGCGTCTTCGCTAAGCACGATACCTTTTTTTACGGCAGGAGAATCAATGCTGATAATCAAATCGCCCCATTGCGTTACAAGCGTTGAAACAATAAACAGAATAAGAAGAATGATTATGCAGACCGAAAGGATAATGCTCAAAAGCCGTCTGCGCTTTTTGTATTTTACAATCTCGATTGAATCATTTTTTACATGAAAATGTTCAATCTCGGCATCTGCCATTTTCTTATCGTTTAAGCGACTTAACTCCTCGGGAGTAATCGGTTGTTCAATTTTTGGTTTCTTTTTTCCGAACAAGTTTTTCTCTCCCCTCAAAGTTGTATCCGTTTAACTGTCGGATTGTGCGTATTTCATTAACCCATAATTTTTCTCCTGTCTGAAATCTGCGTTGAATGACAGTTCCTCCAGGGCGGGCGGCCGATGACCGCGCCTACGGGATCTTGTTTAATTATGATATTGGTTTATTGTCCTTATCGCATCCGACAAAGCCAAGCTGTACAGAAAGCTGTGCGTCCTGAACATCGTCATCACACTCAGGGTCGTTACCCTCAATCCAAAGGCGAACTGTTACCTTAACCGGTTCGAGCTGATTAAGATGGAAAAGTCTTGTGTTGTTTGAGTAAACCATTGAACCTGACGGTAAATCAAAGGTTGTCTGTCCGTTTACGGGATTACTTCTGTTCGGCTCATAAATTGTTGTGCCGTTGCCTGTTCCCTCGGCTGTGAAATCAACTCTTGTACAATTTACTACATCAGCCTTTGCACCGGTTGACTCTGTCGATACCTTTGTACCGTCATCAGCACCTGCTTTTGTGCTTTCGGTTGTGAGGTGAACCCACATTTCCTCGGTTGCGATGAAGTAGCATTCAAACTCAAGGTAGCTGTGCTTGTTAGGCTCTCTGACTGTACCTCTCTGGTTGGTAAACTCTGTGCCCTCTCTTGTTGTAACAGGGTCAAGCACCGTGTCCTCAAGGCTTGAACCGTGCTTTTTAAGGTAATCGTCAATCATTTCATTTGTGATTACCTTGCCGTATTTTTCAAGGTCTTTTCCGTGGTTTTCCATACTTACTTTGAGCTGTGCGGCAAGGCTGATATTGAGGTCAAGCTTGTCCACACCTGCAAATGTATTTACCGTGAACCACGCAACCGTTGCTGTTGTCATTGAAAGAAGGGTTATGATTGCCACAAATACAATTAGCCTTTTTCTCTTTTTAAATGGAACTTTGTCGCTGACCATCTTATCAATAATCCTGTTAAAAAGGCCCATATAAACCCTCTCCTCATAAAAATAATGCGCTAAAATAACACACCGCTGTACAAAATATAATAATATTCTATACCTTAAACGCACATTTTGCAATGATTATTTGTCCTCTGTCATATTTTTTGGATGAATTCACAAGATTTTCACATTGAATTTGTGCATTCCTCTAAACTTTTCTTTTTCGATAATATTTTATCGGACTTAATCTTCTTGTCTTTTATCTATATTCTAACCTTTAAAATGATATAAAAAAACAAAAAATCCCCTTTAATTAAGGGGATTTTAGGTTTACAATAATAATAATCGACATTTAATAAATTTTGAGGCATAAGTTACAACCGTGTAACTTATTTTATTATATTGCTATTGTAAATTATTTAATTTTGTTTTCTCACTATTTTGTACTCATCATAAAGCTGAAAATAGTGGCAGGTGTCGGTGTTCTGCGTAAGAAATCTTGCCATTTCATCTTCATCAAGGTTGATACTGCAATAATCGCCGAATTCGTCATCGCTCACAAAGTTGGCGCAGAATTCGCATTTGTCAGCCATTCTGCTCACCGTCCTTTTTGAGAAACTCATATTTATTGTAGGTGAACGGAACATAATTCTCGAGCTGATTGAAAACCTCTTCTTCGGTATCGGCAATCGTATAGAGTCTGTTACAGGCATTGGTCATAAACTTTTCACTTACGGCATTGTCAAGCATTGCCAGCATTGAGTTATAGTAGCCTTTTACATTATATATAATGATAGGCTTTGTGTGTCTGTTAAGCTGCTTTAGTGTGAGAACCTCAAAAAATTCTTCAAAAGTACCCATACCGCCGGCACAAATTACAAAAGCATCCGCTTTATCTTCCATAATACCTTTGCGTTCACGCATTGTATCTGTTACAATAAGTTCAGAGCATTTGTCGAAAACAACACCCACATCAATAAAAAAATCGGGTGTAACTCCGATTGTGTGGCCGCCTGCGCTGTATGCGCCTCGGGCAGATGCACCCATAACACCGTATTTTCCTGCTCCGAAAACAAGGTTGTGGCCCTTTTCGGCAATCTTTTTGCCGAGATGCTCGGCAGATTCGAGATAGATTTTGTCAATTTGCTCACTTGATGAGCCAAAAACGCATATATTCATACCTATTTATCCTTTCGCATTTGCGTTGTATTTTTTCTGATTTTATCCAAAACAACCGTCGGTTATCTGAACTTAGTGAACTTAGTTTGAAGATTGCGACAGATTGCAATCATCTGCAATTAGATTATACATCTCAAATACACGGCGGTCAAGCAGTCAGAACAACGGCAATGCACAATTTACACAGAATTTATTTTTTCAAAACATTCAAAACATAAAAACTTATATTAATCATTTTATTCAACGGAGATTACATTATGTCTGCTACTTCTTCAAAACTCAAAAATCCGAACGATTCAGTTATGAATCAGAGCGTAATCAAGCTTGCGTGGCCGATATTTTTACAGCTGTTGCTCGGCATCTCACTCGGCTATGTTGACACGATTATGCTCTCAAACTACAATGAAACCGCCGTTGGTGCAATCGGCAACGCAAACCAGGTTCTCGGTTTTCTGACTCTTGCCTTTAACATTATATCAAGCGCAACGGGCATAATCGTCAGCCAGTACCTTGGGGCAGGTAAAAAAGAAAAGATGAATATGATTTACACGGTTGCGTTATCATTCAACCTTGTGCTGAGTATTGTAATCAGCTTTGTTGTATTCATATTCAGCAGAAATCTGCTTGAGGCAATGCAGGTGCCTGCGGCAATGCTTGATGAATCGGATATGTATATGCGAATAGTCGGCGGTACAATCTTTACTCAGGCACTTATTAATGCCTTTAACTCAATTTTTGCAAGCAACGGCAAAACCGTTTTCGGTATGATTATCGGTCTTGGAATGAACATTATCAATATCTGCGGAAATGCTCTTTTGCTCTACGGACCGCTTCAGGTTCTCGGACTCGGTGCGTCGGGTGCGGCTGTTTCCACATGCGGAAGCAGAGTTATTGCGGTAATTGCATCTGTTATATACTTCTACACGGTTATCAAAGGCAAGTTCAGCCTTAAATATCTTCGCCCGTTTCCGTATGATGTTCTCAAAAGCCTTCTTAAACTCGGCATTCCGACAGCAGGCGAGAACATTTCCTACGACTGTTCACAGCTGTTTTTACAGGCATTCATCAACACAATGGGTATCGTTGCAATCAACGCAAAAATCTACGCCAACATGCTTTCAATGTTCACATATATGATTGCTCTTGCCGCTGCAAATGCAACACAGATTATTGTCGGTCACAGCGTAGGCGCTCACGATTACGATTTTGCATACCGCAGAGTGCTGAAAACCTTGCGTTTCGGTATGATAATTTCAATCTCGGTTGCAATTGTAAACTGGTTGATTTCGCCGTTTACACTCGGACTTTTCACGGGTGATAAGGCTGTTATCGCACTCGGTTCATCGGTTATGTTCATTGCGATTATTCTTGAATTCGGCAGAACGACAAACCTTGTTATAATCAACAGTATGAAAGCCGCCGGCGATGTTAAATTCCCGACTGCACTCGCAATTTTTTCAATGTGGCTTTTGAGTGTCGGGCTCGGCTGGCTGCTCGGAATTTATTTCGGAATGGGACTTACCGGAATTTGGATTGCCATGGCTGCCGATGAAATTTTCAGAGGCGTCGTTGTGTTTATCCGCTGGATAAAGGGCGGTTGGAGAGGCAAAAGGGTTGTGCTTGAAGATAAGACAAGTCCAACCGAAACGGCAGAAGTTATGGCTTAATCCGACAAAAGGAATATGATACCATAAAATAAAGGAGGTCTAAACTATGAATTTTGCGGAATACAATGTTAAAGACGCAAACCTTGAAGAAATTTTGCTTGCACTCAAGTCGATTGATACGGTTGAGGCTGTCGCACTCGGCGGTTCTCGTTCAACAGGTGCAAGTGATGAAAATTCGGACTACGATATTTATGTTTACTGCGCTGAAATTCCGACAGCCGAAACAAGAGAAAATCTCCTCGGAAAATACTGTTCGATTGCAGAATTTGGCAATCATTATTGGGAGAGCGAGGACAACACGGTTATGAATAACGGTATTCCCGTTGACATAATCTACCGCGAAGTTTACAGATTCGGTCGGTATATTGATACGGTAATCAAGGGCGGCAAGGCTTTTAACGGCTATACAACCGCATTTTGGCACAATATCAAGAACAGCAAGGTTCTTTTTGACAAGACAGGCACTTTTACAAAATTCAGAGATATGGCGCAGATTGATTTTCCGGAAAATCTCCGCAGTGCGATTATCAAAAACAACCGCAACCTTTTGAACGGAAAGCTGCCGTCGTATGACAGGCAGATTAAAAAGGCTCAGGAGCGTGGCGATATCGTCAGTGTCAATCACAGAATCACCGCTTTTCTCGAAAGCTATTTTGATGTTATCTTCGCACTCAACCGTCAGACACACCCCGGTGAAAAAAGACAGGTTCAGCTCTGCAAAAAGTATTGCACCCTCTTGCCAAAGGATTTTGAAGAAAACATAAACGCTCTTATGAAGTCAATCTCAGACGGCGGTTCATACGAAATCGTCACAGCAATGGTCAATAACCTTGATGAAATTCTTAATGATGAATTCAAATAACAAAAGCGGTGTCGGAAAGTTCCGTCACCGCTCAATATTTTCAGCAATATAAAATTCAAATGGAATATTGACATTGCTTTTTGCATAATATATAATAAGAATACAAGGAAAACCGTTAAAAGCGGTTAGTCCCAAGGTTTTAAAACGAATATAAAATAATCGTCCGATATTTGAGGCTGTCGGGCGATTATTTTTTTATGCTATTGATGACTTCTGCGAGTGCTATAAGTAAAATTATCAGCAAAACCGATTCAGTCATGCATATCACCCCCTTTCGGGAGTGCTAACCGCCTTAAACTTCCTTGTATTCTCGTATCATATTGTATCAAGTTGAAATTGCGATGTCAACCATATAAAAAGGCGGTGTCGGAAAGTTCCGTCACCGCTCAATATTTTTCAGCCATATAAAATTCAAGTGAAATATTGACATTGCTTTTTGCATAATATATAATAAGAACACAAGGAAAACCGTTAAAAGCGGTTAGCCAAAAAATTCAGATGAAAAATAACCACCTAAAGTTTCCTAGGCTGTTGGGCGGTTATTTTTTTATTGCAACAATTATTATTGTAACAAGTAAGGTAAAACAAATTATGTATTCCACCTTTGTCACCTCCTTGCACATATTAGCCAATGCTTTCATCGGTTTGTGTTCGGATGTGACTAACCGCCTTAAACTTCCTTGTATTCTCGTATCATATTGTATCAAGCTGGAATTGCGATGTCAACCATAGATAAATACTACGCTTACTTCAGACTTCGTATCTATACATCTCATCAAAGATTTCTTTTGCCGTAACCGCATTGTCGGTTATGGCATTTTTTAATTCGGTGATATTGTCAAACTTTTTTTCGGGACGAATGAAATCAAGCAGACGGACATCGGCTGTCTGACCGTATATTTCACCGCCGTGAAAGTCAGGCATCCATGTTTCGCTCAAAAGCGTTGTTCCTCCGACCGTCGGCTTTACACCGATATTAGTCACACCGCAATAGACCTTTCCGTTTTCAAGCGTAACGGCAGACGCATAAACACCGTATTTCGGCACGGCAAGATTTTCGGGAAGTTTCTGATTGATTGTCGGAGTACCGAGTTCTCTGCCAAGTCTTTTTCCGTGGGTGATCACGGCAGAAAATCCAAAATGCGAACACAAAAGCTTGTTCGCACGGCGAATACTTCCCTCACTTATAAGCAGACGGATAAGTGTTGACGAAACAACATCGCCATCGTCACGCTCAGGCTCAATCACTTTAAGCTTTGTACCGTTTTCGTCACAAAGCTTTTTGAGCAAATTGGTATCGCCCTCGCCGTTTTTTCCGAAACGATAGTTAAAACCGCAGACAACAAATTTTGCATTGAGGTCGCCAAAAATAATTTTCTCGACAAAGTCCTTTGCAGACATATTCATCAGCTTTTTAAAATCGGGACTGAAGGTATGTTCAATACCCAGGCTTTCAAGCGTTTTCAGCTTATCTTCCGTTGTCATAAGCGCACCCTTAGAAGATTTTCCGAGAACCTCCTTCGGGCTTTGAGCAAATGTAAAGCACACGGGCAAAAGTCCGTTTTTCTTCTGCTCAACAGCCGAGAGAATAACCCTTCGGTGTCCCTTGTGAAGTCCGTCAAAAAATCCGAGAGCAACGGCAGTATTCAATTTTTCGTGTTCTGAAACAGTAAAATTCTGCATATATATTTCCTATGATTAAATTAAATTTTACCGCTTTTCAAAAGTGCGGCAGTCTTTAAAACGGCAATCTGTGTTTTGGAGTCGGGTATCATATTGTTAAGCACCATTTCAACGGCTTTGTTGAGAGAGATTTTTTCAACATTCAAAAACTCACCCTTGTCAAGCTTTTGCTCACCCTGCGACTTTACCCGACAGGCATAAAGATGGATAATTTCCGAGGTGTATCCGGGAGACGGATAGACCTGACCGAGAGAAATGTAGGAGTAACCCTCAAGTCCCGTTTCTTCAAGAAGCTCACGCTTTCCGTTTTCAAGCGGAGTAGAACCCTTTTCAAGCTTGCCGGCAGGAAGCTCAAGCACAACCTCCTTGTACGGATAGCGAAACTGCTTTACAAAAGAAAGGTTATTGTCCTCATCAAGAGCGGCAACGCATACTCCGCCCGGATGATTAACAACCTCTCTCTTTGACCTTTTACCGTCAGGAAGCTCCACTTCGTCAAGGACTATATGCAGAACTCTGCCGTCAAAAATTTTCTTGCTGTCAAGAGTTTTTTCAAAAAGCTCCATAATTATGCCTCCGTTTTAAAGATTGAATTATCGAAAGGAAAGGATTTTGTTATGCCCGATTATAATGTTTTTCCCGATTACAAAACACGCAAAGAAATCATAAACGAGCTCTGCGACAGGTACAAGTTCATCAAGCATTGCTTTGCCGGAAAAAGCGTGTGCGGAAGAGGTATTGATGTTCTGCACATCGGCAACACTAAGAATCGTGTACTCTACTGCGGTGGTTTTCACGGCTCGGAGTACCTCACAATACTTGCCCTGTTGAAATTTTTTGAAGAATGTTGTGAGGCAATGGAAAGCGACAAAACTGTCGGCGGATGCAAAATCGGGAATTTTTTAAGCATTCGTGGTCTTACGATTGTGCCTTGCGTAAATCCCGACGGCACGGAAATTGCCTTGCACGGCAGTGACGCCGCATTCAAATACAAACCGCTTGTCGAAAAGGTCTGCACCGATACATATAAATGGCAGGCAAATGCCCGTGGAGTTGACATCAACCACAACTTCAATGCCGGCTGGTGCAGGCTTAAACAGCTTGAATTAAAGAACAATATCAAGTGTCCGGCGCCGACAAGATTCGGCGGCAATCATCCCGAAAGCGAACCCGAAACTAAAGCTCTGACAACGCTTTGCCGTAATATTGACTTTGAACGGGCAATCGCTCTGCACAGTCAGGGACGGGAAATTTACTGCTCGTTCGGCAGACACACACCCGTTCTGAGCTTTCGGCTTGCGTCAATATTCTCACAGGCAAGCGGCTACAACATAGCCTTTCCCGAGGAGATTGCCACAGGCGGCGGCTTTAAGGATTGGTTCATCGAAAAATTCCGCCGACCTGCCCTCACCATAGAAATGGGACTCGGCAAAAATCCTCTCCCCCTCTCCGATTTTGAAGAAGAATACAAAATCCTGCAAAACATTCTCTGTCTCGGAGCGGTAGTTTAAATTATCTGATATAATTCAAGGGCAACCTCGGTTGCCCTTGTTTATTTTGTTATTTTTAATAACTTTGATTAATTTTTATCGTCCTCATCATCAAAGAATGAGATTGAGTTTACGATATTGTCAACAGCCTCATCTGAAATTACATTCGGCTCATCAAGATATTTTGATCTTTTTTCAATGCTGTCAATAGCCATCTGCATCTGCTCCTGGGGAGTTGACGGTTTTTTCGGAGCGTCGTAAATCTCGTTATCCTCCGGATTTGAGATGTTCACATACTCCTCTTTTTTAGGCTCTTCTTTAACCTCGGGTTCTTCCTCAGGCTCAACGATTGCAGGCTCATTACCGTCATCGGGAACTTCAACTTCCTCTGTCACATCTTCCGCAGATTCCTCTTTTACGGGTTCTTCCGCTTTTTCGGCAGATTCGTCATTTTTTTTTGACTTGTCAACGCCAAAGTTCGGAGCATCGTAATTTTCGTCAATCTCCTCTGCGGCAGCCATAATTACCTCACCGGGAGCGTCAATCTGCTTTTCTCTTCTCGCCTCGGCAACAGCCTTGAGTTCATCAAGGTGATTTACAGGCTTTTCAACCTTTTCGCTGTCCTCATCAAAATAGATATCATACCATACGAGGAACACATAAATTGTCCAAACTCGTCTGCTGTTATCTTCTTTTCCGCTGAAATGACTGTCGAGCCATGAAACAAGGACATCTGTATTGAAGAATTTCTCGGCAGTTTTGCCCTTGAACTTCGTCTTTACAACATTATAATACTTCTCGTCACGGAGCCATACTCTTGTCGGTACAGGGAAACCGAGTTTCTCTTTTTCGGCAGTAGCCTCAGGCATATGGCGAACGGCAGCCTTACGCATTGCATACTTTGTGTTGTGCTTGTTGCAGCGCAGTTTTGTCGGGAGCGATGACGCAACCTTGAAAACCTCCTTATCGAGGAAAGGAACACGAAGTTCAAGCGAGTTAGCCATACTCATTCGGTCGGCTTTAAGAAGGATATCGCCGACCATCCACATATTGATGTCGAGATACTGCATTTTTGTAACATCGTCATACTTACGGCAACGATAATAATATTTTCTTGTAAGATCCTGTGGGCGTGTTGCAATTGACGGATCTTTCAAAAGCTCCTGCTTCTGCTTATAGTCATACATAAATGCGTTACCGATATAACGCTCCTCAAGCTTGTCACAGGCACGGATGAGATAATCTCTGCCCTTGATGTCAGGGAGCTTTCTGCAGATTGCTCTTATTGCCTTTCTGATGCAATGCGGGACAATTGTCTGATAAATTTTGAACACTCTCGGATCGTTGTAGCAAGTGTAACCGCCGAACAATTCGTCTGCACCCTCACCCGAAAGGACAACCTTTACATAATGGCTTGCAAGACGGGATACAAAGTAAAGTGCGATACATGACGGATCCGCAAGCGGCTGGTCCATATGGTACTGAACAGTCGGAACAGCGTCCCAGAATTCTTCGCTTGAGATAAGGTGAGTGTGGTGTTCAACACCGATTTTTTCGCTGAGATTTTTTGCCCAGCTGATTTCGTTATATTTTTCGCCAAAGTCAAAGCCGACTGTAAATGTTTTCTGGTCGGCAAAATATGTTGAAACATAGCTTGAGTCAACACCGCTTGAAAGGAAACAACCAACTTCAACATCGGCAATTTTGTGAGCGTTTACGGAGTTTTCAAAAACCTTTTCAATTCTGTCAACAGCCTCTTCCTCCGTCATTTCTTCGTCGGGATTAAAACGAGCCTCAAAGTAACGGGTAGTTTCAACCTCGCCGTCCTTGTACCAAAGGTAGTGACCCGGCATAAGGCAGTAAACACCCTCAAAGAAAGTTTCGGGCGGAACTGCATACTGGAATGAAAGGTACGAGTCAAGTGCCTTTCTGTTGAATTTCTTTTCAAACTTAGGATATTCAAGAATACTCTTGATTTCACTTGCATAGACAAAGTCATTGCCTATCTGAGTGTAGTGCATCGGCTTAATGCCGAAAAAGTCACGGGCAATAAAAAGTGAATTATCCTTTGTGTTGTAAATAGCAAAGCCGAACATACCACGGAGTTTTGGGAGCATATCTTCTTTCCACTCTTCAAAGCCGTGAACAAGCACTTCACTGTCTGTATCTGTATAGAACTTATGACCTTTTGCGATAAGTTCTTTTCTCAAATCCTTGTAGTTATAAATTTCACCGTTGAATGTGAGAACAAGGCTTTTATCCTCATTGTATATAGGCTGATGACCTGCACCGAGGTCAATAATGGAAAGTCTGCGAAATCCCATGGAAATATTGTCGTCCGTAAAAAATCCGTCCGAGTCGGGACCACGGTGAGTGATAACCTCTGTCATATTTCTGATGACATCGGCTCTGTTTTCAACCTGTCCCATAAAGCCGGCTATGCCGCACATATCACAATTCCCCTTTCAAGGTAATTTTCAAAATTAACCGCATTAGACTAATGCCCTATTTTAAACATTTTATCACAATTTATTCCCAAATTCAACTGTTTGCAGGCATAAGTTTCAAATCAAAGCAACGCCCCTCAGCCTTTTTTATTCTTTAAGTATTCATCAAGCAAATCCGCTGCATATCTGCACAATTCAGGACACGGACGGGCGGCATAATATTTTTCTGTTCTCTCAGACGGAGTCGGGTTGTCCTTTGCCTTTGCTCTCATGCCGAGAAGGTCACGGCAGATGATTGAACCGTTGTCCTCTTTGAACCTTTCGGCAAGCTGCTGAACCTCGGTGTAGACACGCTTTTTGTCGGCATTATCCTTGCTGTCACTGTAACCCCTTGCAAGACCTAAAGCCATATACATTCCCGTAACAGTACCGCAGACCTCACGCATTCTGCCTATTCCGCCGCCAAACGGCGATGCAAGCATAAGAGCAGTCTGTTCATCAAAGCCCAAATCGTCACAAAATGCAAGCAATACAGCCTGAGCGCAGTTGTAGCCCTGCATAAAATTATTCTTAGCAATTTCACCTTTTGTCATACCAATTTCTCCTTTTATAGGGTTATTTCTATAAGCAAAGTATAACACCGAAAACCGCATACTGCAACGATTTTTTGCTTGTGAAAGAGATTGCCATATGTTATAATTTAGGGAGTTATGATGATGAATAAATCCATATTGCTTAACCGTAGCGGCGGTCAGTGACCGCCATTCGCTTTGGTTGCAAAACCAAAACGAACAAATATACATCTGCAATAAGCGTTTTAATCAATAACATACGATAAACAAATGGTTTGTATTTAATCGAACCGATTTTACAATCGTTTCGATTGGCGTTCACTGAACGCCGCTACTGTTTGTACAAACGGTAACAATGCTACGCTCGGGCAAAATATGTTGCGGATTTTTCAAACTGTCTGCACGAATAGGGAACGGCGCTACTGATTTGAGTCACAATTTCTCCCACCGATTTAATCAAATACGGTTGCTTTATTCGGCAGAATTGGTATAATAATTTACAGAACATAACTCATTATAATTCAGACATTAAAGAAAAAGGTGATTAACATTGTCTTTTCCACAGGATAAAATAAGAAATTTCAGCATTATTGCTCACATTGACCACGGCAAGAGTACGCTTGCGGACAGAATTCTTGAGCAGACCAACTCCGTTTCCGAAAGGGATATGGAGGCGCAGCTGCTTGATGACATGGACCTTGAGCGTGAGCGTGGCATTACAATCAAGGCAAGGGCGGTTAGCGTTATCTACAAAGCCGATGACGGCGAAGAATATCTTTTTAACCTCATCGACACCCCCGGTCATGTTGACTTCAATTACGAGGTTTCCCGTTCACTGGCAGCTTGTGAGGGCGCTATTCTTGTTGTTGATGCATCACAGGGCATTGAGGCGCAGACTCTTGCAAACACATATCTTGCTGTTGACAGCGGACTTGAAATTGTTCCCGTTGTCAACAAAATTGATTTGCCGAGTGCAGATCCCGACAGGGTTATTCAGGAAATTGAAGATGTAATCGGTATTCCTGCCGAAGACGCTCCGAAAATTTCCGCAAAGGCAGGAATCAACATTCACGCAGTTCTTGAAAAGGTGGTTCACGATATTCCTGCTCCGACAGGCGATATCAACGCACCTCTGCGTGCATTGATTTTTGACAGCTACTACGACAGCTACAAGGGCGTAATTATATATGTAAGGCTCAAAGAGGGACAGATTCACCCGGGCGATGAATTCAAGCTTATGGCAACGGGCAGTGTGTTCAATGTTGTTGAGTGCGGACTTATGCACGCAACCGCCCCCGAAAAGACCGACGGTCTTTATGCAGGCGAGGTTGGCTACATCACGGGTTCAATCAAGACTCTTGCAGACGCAAAGGTCGGCGACACGGTTACACTCACATCAAATCCCGCCGAAGAACCGCTCCCCGGCTACCGTGAGGCACAGCCTATGGTTTTCTGCGGTATCTACCCTGTTGACGGCGCAAGATACGGCGACCTTAAAGATGCGCTTGAAAAGCTCCAGCTTAACGATGCGGCTCTTTCGTTTGATCCCGAAACATCGGTTGCCCTCGGATTCGGTTTCCGTTGCGGATTTTTGGGACTGCTCCACATGGAAATTATTCAGGAGCGACTTGAAAGAGAATATCAGCTTGACCTCATCACAACCGCACCGAGTGTAATTTACAGAATCACACGCACAGACGGCACGGTTGAGATGATTGACAACCCGACAAACTACCCCGATCCGTCACTTATTCAAATGGCGGAAGAGCCTGTAACAGACGCTCACATCTATGCCCCTAAGGAATATGTCGGCAATATTATGGAGCTTTGTCAGGACAGACGAGGAACTTTTGTCGATATGCAGTATATTGATGCCGACCGTGTTGATTTACACTATGTACTTCCGCTTGCCGAGATAATCTACGACTTTTTCGACACGCTCAAATCACGCACAAGAGGTTATGCATCATTCGACTATGAGCTTAAAGAATATGTTCAGAGCAACCTTGTTAAGCTCGATATTATGCTCAACGGCGAGGTTGTCGATGCACTTTCGTTCATCATTCACGCCGACAAGGCATATTCAAGGGCAAGAAAGATGGCTGAGAAGTTAAAGGAAAAGATTCCGAGACAGCTCTTTGAAATTCCGATTCAGGCTTGCATCGGCGGTAAAATTATTGCCAGAGAAACCGTAAAGGCTATGCGTAAGGATGTACTTGCCAAGTGCTACGGCGGTGATATTTCCCGTAAGAAAAAACTCCTTGAAAAGCAAAAAGAAGGTAAAAAGCGTATGCGCCAGCTCGGTTCTGTTGAAGTTCCGCAGGAGGCATTTATGGCGGTTCTCAAGCTTGATACGGATTAACGGTGAAGATATGAAAGAACTTGCTATGTTTTACAACTTTTCGGACGAAAGACTTCGCAAGGCAAAGTTTGCTCTTATGCCGTTGAAAATTCAGGTTAAAAAGGTTGAAAAAGAAGATTTCAACCAGCCTATCGGTTTCCTTGCAGGCATCGAGGGCGTTGAGCCTGCGGCAGAAAAGTTTGACGGTGACGGCTTTGACGAAGAAATGATTGTCATGCACAATTTCACGAATAAAACGATTGACTCGCTCATCAAGGCACTGAACAAGTGCGGTGTCGGACGAGTTCCGCTCAAGGCGGTTATTACTCCCACAAGCAAAGACTGGGACAGTCTGACGCTTATCAAAGCACTTAAAGCCGACCATGAGGAAATGCTTAAAAAATTGAAAACGAAAAGTTGAAAATGAAAAATGAAAGTCGGGAAGACAGTTTGCAAAATGCAAAACAATGTCTTCCCGACTGTTTTTATTTATATGAAATTACCACCGCATTATTACAATCAATTTTTAAGAATTTTCTCAATCAATTGTGCAACACCATCGTTATTATTTGACGGGATTACGATATCGGCACGGTCAAGGCACTTTTGACTTGCGTTTTCAACAGCCGCACCAAGTCCGGACTCGGCAATCATATCGGCATCGTTATCGGCATTTCCGCAGGCGCAGACATTTTCCATACCGATATTCAAAAAGTCACACAAACGCAGGAGTGCCTTCGACTTTGATGCGTCTGCCGACATAATCTCAACAAAATGGTCGGTTGAAGTCGTAATTTCAACGCTGTTGCAAGCCTTTTCGATACTGCTCCACAGCCTGTTGCGAAGCTTTTCGTCCGTACTTATAATGCTGATAAGGTCAAGCTCATTTCTATGCTTGCTCAAAAAGCTTCTCATATCGACAATCTTGCCGTGGCATGAACGGGTGTATTCAAAATATTCAGGCTCACAGCCGTAGTCAAGCGGTCTATGCACATATCTGACATCGGCATATGTGAATCCGTCAATAAATCCCTCAAGAATAACATCGTCATTACGCACAGCGCCGAGAATTTTCAACACATCATCGGGTAAAATCAGCGAACGGTAAACCGTTTTACCGCACTTGCTTATTACTGCACCGTTCGAGGTAATCGCATAGTCCAGACCGACAATGTTCATCACGCTGTCGGGCATCATAACGAACGGTCTGCCGCTTGCCGCAACAACGGTTATTCCGCTTTTGATCGCAGATTCAATGGCAGTTTTCGTTCGTTTGCTCAAGGTGTCGCTGTCGGCAAGGGTTGTGCCGTCAAGGTCAAGTGCAATCAGCTTTATATCTTTCATCTTATCCATACAAATCCCTCTGTCAGATTTTCTTCGGGCAAAATCCGTTCATACAGCATTCTTCACATTTTGCCTTTCTTGCGGTGCAGACTGCTCTGCCGTGCAGAACAAGTCGGTGGCAAAAATCGTTGCTTTCATCGGGCGGCAAAAGCTCACGCAATGCAAATTCAATCTTTTTCTGATCTTTTAAATCGTGAAGTCCGAGCCTTTTTGTAATGCGTATGCAATGTGTATCAACCACAACCGCAGGCTGACCGAAAATGTCACCGCACACAAGATTTGCGGTTTTTCTGCCGATTCCGGGGAGTTTTGTCAAATCGTCAATATTATCGGGAACGACACCGCCAAAATCGTCACAAAGCATTCTTGCCATTTCAACAATATCTTTTGATTTGGTCTTATAAAGTCCGCAGCTTTTTATATACTCAGCAACTTCTTCGGGAGTTGAGTCGGCAAAATCCTGAGCCGTTTTGAACCTGTCGAACAACGCAGGAGTCACCATATTGACCCTTGCGTCCGTACATTGAGCGGCAAGCCTTGTTGCAATTAGCAGCTGCAACGGATCTGTGTAGACAAGCGAACATATTGCGTCGGGATATTCTTTTTTCAAAGCCTGAACAGCGTTCACGGCAATTTCTTTTTTAGTCATAAATTCACCCCGTAATTTTAAAAAATGCAAAAATGCGATTAAATACTGTTTTCTTCAGTATAACACAAAAATTCTGCTATTGCAATCAGAATAAAAAATTGGTACAATAGCAGTATAAAAGTTGAAATTTTATTGAGGAGGACAAAAAATGTACAATAATTACATTTTTGACTTATACGGCACTCTTATCGACATCAACACAGATGAATGGAACGATGATTTGTGGAAAAAAATTGCCATTCTCTATGCCTACAAGGGTGCACACTACACCTATGACGAGCTTAACGAAGAGTACGACAGACTTGTTCAGGCTGAAAAAGAGGCTGTTATAAAAAAGTCTCCCGACATAAAAGTTGTTGACATTAAAATTGAAAAGGTTTTCCGTAAGCTATTTACACAGAGAGGCGTTAAGGTTACAAAAGCCGAGGTGCTTTTTATTGCCGAGGCATTCCGTTGCTACTCAACAAAGTACATCAAGCTTTATGACGGTGTAATCGACCTTCTCAACACGCTCAAAGCAAACGGCAAAAAGATTTATCTTCTCTCAAACGCACAGCGTTCATTCACAGAAAACGAGCTGAATATGTTTGATCTCACAAAATATTTTGACGGCATTTGCATCAGCTCTGACGAAGAATGTTCTAAGCCTGACGAAAAATATTTCAAAACACTTTTTGACCGTTACGGACTTGAAAAGAGCGAGTCAATTATGATTGGCAACGACTATATCAGCGATATCGGCGGTGCGGCTGATTTCGGTATCGACAGCCTGTACATTCACCAGAGCATTTCCCCCGAAATTGACGGCGAACTCCGCAGTACATATAAGGTTATGGACGGCGATGTGTTCAAAATCAGGAAACTTATTGTAAAGTAATAAAAGAATTCAACTGCACCTGATTTTACGGGTGCAGTTTTTAGCATAAATAGTGTATATTTTATCTGTAGTTATGCACACTATAACAAAGGAAGTGTGCAGATGAAACGCAAAGTACCCGATTACAAAAAGATTTTAACACCAAACGATTTAGAGCTTAACACCTGTTCAAATCAGGATTGCACAGGACTTATCCCAACAGCAGTCAAAAATCCCGCCGAGGCGGATTCATACGAAGAACTCTACCCCTACATCAGCGGTGTAGCACCGCACCATGTTCGAGAAGATAGTTTGAAAAACGATAAGCTCTAATGCCAAGGGTAAGTTAATCATTTTACCTAACTGCTCGTTATGCGGTGTGTCACCGTTCCCGGTTCGTGAAGACAGTTTGAAAAGCGATAAGCTCTAATACCCGAGGTAAGTTATCATTTTACCTAACTGCTCGTTATGCGGTGTAGCACCGCACCATGTTCAAGGAGATAGTAAAGATAAGGAACAACTTTAATCCTGAGATGTACTATATTAAGATGATACTCAAGACCAATCAAAAAACAGCGGAAGTAATGTGTTTGTGCATTACTTCCGCCGATTTTATATTTTCAATTTTAATCTGAAGAAATTATTTTGTATAGCCGTGTTCTTTACACATCATATCGTAATAACCGACTACGAAAAAGTCTGTATGCTCATTTTTAACATACGGACCATAGGTAATGTACGGGTACCTTGGAGAAATATTATAGTTACCGTAAGCATACCAACGCATTGTATCATCAAAATACTGTATACCATCCTGCTCGTCAAGGAAAATATGATTGTTTCCAAAGTCGCCATTAAGACCAACAATAAATTTTTGTAAATCAGTAGCGGCAATGACCGATATATCGCTTTCATACTTTGCTACATTTGTTAACATCTTCTGCGCACCTGTAAATTCAACCTCATGGGCGATATATTTCTGAATAAAGGTAGCATCGACAACATTAACAATACCGTCTTTGTTCAAATCACCTTTTAAAGTATAGGCATTCGTCATCTTGTTGTACACAGCAAGAAGTTCGTTGTAGGCATTTGTAATAGCCCAAACATCGTAATTATTAGTGCCTGCAATATACGGCTCTAAAGCGGTTTTCAAATCAGCAAGCTTATTCTTAAATTCGTTCCATTGCTCATCAGAATACCAGTTGTTGTAATTCTGTTCCTTACAGGCATTATCGTAAGCAGTTTTAGCATATGCAACATCAACATGAAGGTTATAAGCGGCACTATACAGCTTGTCCTTCATATTTTTATATTCCTCGGCTGTTGCAAGTTCGTCCTGATTATAAAGATTGTATGCCGCATTATATGTATCACCTGCAACACAGTTATAGATTCTCGCCTCACCAATGTTTGTGTTGAGAATTTTAAATGCGTCAAGAAGCCAGCCAAGTTTCTCACGCTCTATTTCAGTTTCGGACTTTTCATTTTCAGCAGCAAATGTTGTTAAAATGAAAGATGAAACCGCCAAAATTCCAACGAGTATGATTGATAATAATTTTTTCATTGTTTATCCCCCTATATCATCTTCTGTATTAATGTGCTGTACCATCCAAATTTACATCATAGTTTTTAGGACTGTTATCATTGTACCATATACAGTAATTATAATCAATACTGTTTCAATCTTTGACTATAAAATATCCCTTTACTTTTTTGTAAAATATAAACAAAAAAGCACCACATAATGTGGTGCTGAAAGTTCAAACGAACCACCGATTACTCGGTGTATATAAAAGGGTAAACACCCTGAAAACTGAATAAAGGAAAGAAGATTAAGAAGAAAGATTAGTTAAA
>ENA-OWPN01000609-OWPN01000609.1-human-gut-metagenome-genome-assembly--contig:-NODE-609-length-45983-cov-19.997322_pt1 | contig 45983 bp, 44 predicted proteins | sample MGYA00248266_ERZ651850 | MGnify/ENA primary metagenome ERZ651850 (study PRJEB26924, sample SAMEA4378296) | human gut metagenome | biome: human gut; feature: human-associated habitat; material: faeces... | reverse complement strand
TCGTATCGAAAGCTTCGCGTATGAAGTCCTGCTCCTTGCCGCTCATGTGAGCCAGGCAAAGATAAATTCGTTTGTTCATAGAATGTGTATGATTATTTTTTTGATTAAAGTGTAAATCAATGATTCATATTGCAATCCCCAATATTTGCAATATAAATCGTACCGTTTTCAATGTAGTAAATGTCAGCGTCTTATATTAAAGCACCGTCACTATTCTACTAAACATTTCTATCAGATTATTACCATCCCATATAAGTGAAAAAGCCGTTGTATCCCCCACCGGAACAATACGATCCAATCCGTACAAATGATTCTGTTTTACAAACCTCAACAACTCCTCACGTTCAAAACCATAATAAGCCAGTGTTTGATATTTACTTGTCACAATCGGTGCTATTTCATTCATATTCTCCATATCATACTCCGAAAAATAACCACCTGCACAACGAAAAGTATCAATATTTTTTGGTAACTCATGAAGTTGTACACGAATAATATAATTATCTGGCATTTTCTCTTTGACTGATGACATACAAGCAGCCTGACGGCAGAATGCCATCAACTTATCTACCGACAATACAGATTGCAGATCGTATTTCTTTATCACCAACCGATGTAAAGCCATCCAAAAACGCTTTTTTGCCTCATTCAAGCAATGCTCTTTTTGCCAAAAGAGTAAATGCGGAGCACTGCATGCATTTTGATCAAAAAGATAAGTATCATTATAAAAATTCTCTGCCAATTTTGATAATTCACTATCTGATGCCTCCATAACTGCTTTCGGTTGAAATATAGCAATAGAATATCGGTCTGCAAAACAAACATCAAATGATCGAGGAGGTATTTCATATTTACGAATAGCTGCAATTGTTGCATCTCCTCCCCATATTACACGCACATTGGCTATAGAAGAAAAAAATGCAGAAGCATCACTTGTTCGATCATATTTTACCAAGGCCAATCTCTTTGCAACTTCTGCGTAAGCCGAATGTTTCTCCAGTTCATGAATATGCTTAATAATCATATCCACTTGGGGGAATTCTTTAGATGATATGCGAACAATATTATTATTACCTGCCAATAAACCCGCTACAAACGTATAGCCAAAATTCACAGGTACATTACCTGGAGCAATATGAAATAAGATGCCACGACCTAAACGTACTTTATCATCAACAAGTTGCATCTTTAGCCTTTGCAGATTAGCCTTACGACAAAAAAAAGCAAAAGTAACAACATCAGGATAAAGACGGCTATCGCAATCCTTTAACAAGGATGATGACAAGGCGTTCAGATATTCTATTACACTATCTGAAAACGGTTCATCAACCTTTTGTTGTGCAAATTCTTCCCAATTTATCTGACTGGGGTATAATAAGATATAATTAGAATTTTGTTGCATACGTATCACTACATCCGCGAATTTCCGCATTTTTAATCCGACCTTCAATTTTAAAATATTTTCCTTTACGACCACAAGGACAATCATCCTCTCCTAAGATGTAACCTTCGTCTTCCGTCAACAACACGTGACCGGGATAACTTTGAGGTAATACCGATACCACTTCAATCAAACCTTTCTCACCAATTTCAGCCAAAGAAAAATCTTCAGGACGACGAATCAGTATGTCGCTGAAGCAGGAAGTATGGAGATGACCGTATTCGCACTCCATATAAATGGTTCCCGTCTGCTCCACCATACCATAATAATCGTGAACATTCTCTGGTAAAATACCACATACGCTATTTAATGCTTGTTTATAAGCATCAGGAGATACTTTTTCTGTAACCAACTTCTTCCACCCGCCGCCATGAATCAATACCCCTTTACTCAAATCAGGCCTATATCCACTTTCTAAAAGTTTCTTGTAAAAATGCTGCCAAATCATGAAAGTAAAACCAAACATAAATATAGTTTCTCCATGATGAACTTCAAGGAAACTTTTCAGACCTTCAATATCCAGTCCCATTTCTTCATTCAATGCGTAACAACGCTTGCTACCAAACATGGAGAATCCAAGAATACCTGCGCCACGAGCTGAAAACATATTGCGATTCTTCACTACTGCACTTGAGTCAAGTATCAGCATCGGTATGCGCTTTGTACCCAAAAAGGAAGATACAATTTTTGTCAGACATTTTGTTTGAATAGAAGAAGTTTCCCTATCAAGAAATATACGTGAAACTTGCTGTCCTGTAGTACCCGAAGAAGTCATAGTCTTTACTACATCCGACTTTTCACAACTGCGCATTTCAAACTCTTTGAATATACGAACCGGCAAAAAAGGAAGTTCCTCATAAGAAGGCAGATGATTCATATCCACCCCATAGGCCTCTACTATTCGCCTATACACCTCACACTTATCATAATGTAAATGTGTAAGTTCATGCAAACGACTATTTAGTAGCAGTTTCTTCTCTTCCTTTAAAACCGAATATGGTTCAATCATCAATATTTCGTTTATATCCATCAATTTATTAATTTTTGAAGTTCGGAGTAAAGTAATTTACCTGTAGGGCTCTTGGGAATAGCATTAATCACTTTTACAGTAAAAGCACGTATATTCAATCCTGTCTTTTCCGACAAAAAGTTTTTAATCTCCGTATCAAGGCCGGGCTCTGTCACAAATACGGTTATCAAATCATCTACTCCAACGCAAGCACAGTTTACAGTTATTGTCTTTACTAATTGCTCTATAGCATCAAGATTACATCGATTACCCCATATCTTCACAAACCGCTTCATGCGACCTGTGATATAGTAATAACCATCCACATCTCTATGACCTATGTCACCGGTATGCAATACACCATTGTTTTCATCCCCTTTAGACAAATCAGCAATACATTCAGCATAACCCATAGAAACATTGGAACCTTTATAAATCAATTCACCATCCACGTCAGGTTCTGTAATATCACCTCCATCACCATCAATCAACGAGAAACTACCTCCAGGAATAGCGATACCAATACTATCATATTTTTCAATAGCACGTTCTTGAGGTAAATAACTCATGCGAGCAGTTGCTTCCGTCTGTCCATACATCACAAAAAAACGCCTACCGGTCTCCTCAGCATTACGAATATATTCTTCAGCAATCTTTGCGTTCAGTTTGCCCCCAGCCTGAGTCATGGTTTTCAGAGAAGGCAAGTCCATACGGAAAATACGCAAACGACGCAACATTTCATAAGTATATGGTACCCCAGCTATTGAAGTAGCTTCCATTTTTTTGGCAAATGTCCAAAAATCTTTTTGAATCACAGTTTTATCAGTAAGCAGAATAGTAGCACCTTTTACCAAATGGCTATTAATTACACTCAAACCATAGCTATAGTACATGGGAAGGGAAGTTATAGGGCGTTCTTCGGAAGTAATATCGAGGTATTGAACAATAGAATCTGCATTGCTCTGCAAATTTTGCAAAGTAAGCTTCACTAACTTTGGGGAGCCCGTACTCCCAGATGTTGTAAGAAGCAAGGCTATAGCAGGATGAATTTCATACTGTATAGTTTTTCGTTCTATCAATAAGTACCCATCTTGTTTTATCAAAGTTTTCCCCTCAAATTCAGAATCTCGATTTTCAGGAATCCATAAATACTGCGGCTGATATATATCAATAAGCCCATTGATTATTTCAATATCCTTTTCTCCATCAAGCATCACTGCCGGAACATGGTTCTGAATAAAGGAAAGATATCCAACTAAAGAACCAACTGTATTATTACATAGACAGAAAGCCAATCGACCTTGTTTTAACAGAACTGATAAGTTCTGCTGCATAGCATTCAACTCACCATAAGAATATCGCTCCCCCCTATCTGAAATGACAGCAGTAGAATCCTTATAGGCACATAAATTAAACAACATAATTACAAAAAACTTTTTTTATTTGATCAGCTATCTGTTCAGGAGTTAAACCATGTTGTCTGAGCAGATAATTATAATCTCCCACAGACGAAAAATAATCTTTTACTCCTAAACGAAGTAGATTGGGATGGTGTTGCTGATTAGCCAATATTTCAGAGATAGCGGTCCCAAGACCGCCATTTACATTATGTTCTTCAACAGATACCAATAATTTGCTATCTAATGTCCTCAGTACTCCGCCCTCATCCATAGGTTTCAAACAATGAATATCAAGTACTCTGCAACTAATACCCTGCGTAACTAATAATTCTGCAGCCTTTACACTATTATAAACCATACTTCCCGTAGCAAAAATAGTTACGTCATTTCCTGTATTTACAACCTCGGTCATGTGAAAAGGATCATATTCATAATCCTCTTTATACACAATGGGCATCATCAAGCCACCTGTCAATCGAATATAAGTAGGCTGATTCATTTCTATAGCTATTTCAAAGGCCTTCACAGCTGCACCTGCATCAGCTGGTGATAGCACCATCATGCCTGGTATAGAACGCATTAACGCCATATCTTCTATGGCATAGTGAGTATTACCAAAAAAAGTGAGTGCAAAACCTGAATTGATGCCAACTAATACCACACTATTATTCATATAGCCCAAATATTGTCTCACTTGTTCAAAAGCTCGCATAGTAATAAAAGCCGCTTGTGCCACAGCTACAACTTTATAACCTTCCGAAGCCAATCCGGCAGCAATGCCCACTAAATTCTGCTCTGCAATACCTACATTGTAAAAATCATTAGGAAACATTTTTTTAAACCGATCTAATCCTGCTGTCACCGACATATCTGATGATAAGCACTTTAGCCGATAGTCTTCTCGCAAAGCCGGAGCAGCCACACCAAAGATTGCACCACTCTGTCCCAAACGAAAGAAAGAACGTGAATTATATTTTATAGCACTCATGTACTAAATTTTATTAAGTTCTGTAATAGCCCTATCAAACAGTTCTTTATTGACCACTCCATGATGCCAAGCGGCTTGATTCTCCATAAAAGTCACACCTTTACCTTTTATTGTATTGGCTATAATAGCTTTAGGTTTTCCCATATTAGCTGCAGCAAACGCTTCTGTTAATTGATCTATCGAATGTCCATCCACCTCATAGGTTGCAAAGCCAAAAGCATGGAACTTACTAGCCAAAGAACCTGTATCCATCACTTCATTTGTGAAACCATCTGATTGCAACCGGTTGCAGTCTACAATAACAGTCACATTGTCTAACTGATAATTAGCCATTGACATGACAGCCTCCCACAACAATCCCTCATTGCACTCTCCATCACCTACAATCACATAAATATGATTATTCAATTCTTTCGATTTACAAGCCAATGCCACACCGACAGCAAAAGAAATGCCTAATGAAAGGCTACCACCCGAAAATTCAATACCTTCATTGATATTACGTGAAGCATGGGCAAAATAATGTGTTCCATTAGTTTCAAATGTATCAGTTTGTTTGCAGGAAAGAAATCCATACCGTTCAAGAGTACAATATAATGCCAAAGCTCCATGCCCTTTGCTTAAAATAACCCGATTACGGTTATCACTAATAGTTACAGTATCTTTCTTTAAAAAATAGAGGGTACTGAGAATTTCTACTAAAGATAAACAGCCACCTGTATGTGCACCATTTTTTCCAGCTTTAAAAGCTAATTCAATGATACGACGACGAATTGCAACAGCATTTGCAGCTACAATTGTAGTATCTATCTTATTGCAAACATCCATCTACTCTTAGAACCTGGCCTGTTATATATGAAGATAAGTCTGAAGCTAAAAACAGAGCAGCATTAGCGATATCCAGCGGCTCTCCCAAACGTTTCATATCAGTATTCCGTACAGTTTCCTGAATAACTTCATCTGTCATACTACTTAACATATCAGTTTGAGTGATACCCGGAGCAATCACATTAGCACGAATACCTTTATTACCTAATTCTTCTGATAAAGCTTGTGTAGCACAAATCACGGCTGCTTTACTTGCACCATAAACCGAACGACCTGAATTACCATCCTGCCCAGCACTTGAAGCAATATTTACGATGGAACCATGACCATGACGAAGCATCAATTTTACTATGTATTGTGTAAATAAAAAAGGAGCCACAAAATTTACTTCCAACGTATGATGTATCTGGTCAATAGTAGACATTTGAAACAAAGCATTATAAGTGATACCTGCATTATTTACCAATATATCAATAGGTTGTTTAAAAGACATAATTTGCTTTACAGCCAATTTCATAGCCTCTCCATCAGTCAATTCAAAATATATAGGAATGATATTTACCTGATGCTTCTCTGACAAATCTTTTACATCGTGTTCAAACTGTTCGGTTTGTTTACGAGCGCATACCCAAAGATTAGCACCATGCTCAGCAAATACCTCCATCATTTTATGTCCCATACCACGGGCACAGCCTGTGATTATGGCATTTTTACCTAATAACAGTTTCTCCATTATCTTATTCCTCCATCAATTCTAATCACTTGTCCGGTTATGTAAGCAGATAAATCAGACATCAAAAAGGCTATTGTGTTCGCTACTTCCAAAGGCTGACCTAAGCGCTTTATATCCATTTTTGCTACTTTTTCAGCAATCACTTCGGCAGGTACCACTTTATTCATATCCGTATCAATCACTCCGGGGGCTATTGCATTTACACGAATACCTTTAGAAGCCAGCTCTTTCGAGAGGGTACGAGTTGCACCGATCAAAGCTGCTTTACTGGAACTATATGCTAACTGTCCAATATTACCATCAAGTGCAGATATAGAGCTAACAAAAACAATGCTTCCATGTCCGTTCCGCAACATTAATTTTGAAATAAACTGAGTCAGATACATCTGAGAAAAGAAATTCACATCAAACACAAATTTCAGCGTATCCATTGAAACCATACTAAACAATGCATCTTTGGCGACACCAGCTATATTTATCAAGCCATCCACAGGCTGTTTTTCCGACTGTATTTTCTTTACTCCTATCCTTATTTCATCTTGTTGAAGAAGATTAAAATAGACCGGCTTTATCCAGATATTATATTGCTTGGCTAATTCGGTACAATATGCTTCAAAAGCATCATCTTGATGCAATGCACAAGCCCATATATTTGCTCCTTTCGACGCCAAACATTCCAAAGTGGCTTTACCGATGCCCTGCAAGGCACCGGTAAGAACTAAGTTTTTCCCTTTTAGCATAATTTAATCAGAATTCTACTTCATAATTTTTTGTCAGAATTTCTTTGCCTTTTTCAAAAGAGGAGAAGTCTATGATATCATCCGTTTCCATCATAATGTCAAAAGCATCCTCAAGATTAGCTATTAAAGTCATGTGACCTACAGAATCCCATAATTCTACACCTTGATACTTTAAGCTGTCCAGCTTATCTTCCGTAATTTGCAAAGTTTCACAGAAAACCTGTACATACTTTTCTAAATTTGTCATAATTGTACGAAATTTAAATTGATAAATTATTAATATTCTATGATTTAAACATTTTTACTACGTTTGCAGGATTCCCTACATACGTATATCCATCTTTTGTTCTTCTAAGAATCGTACTGTTGGCACCGATTACCGTATCATTTCCAATCTTAATTCGTTGCAGAACCACTGAAGCAACACCCAAGAAGTTACGACTGCCAATATTTACCTCTCCTGAAATTCTAACCGCAGGCATCACCGAATTAAAGTCTCCAAATGAAGTATCATGACCAATCGTTACAAACCCATTGAAAGTATTGAAATTACCAATCTTCACATTACAAGAAAACAAACATCCTGTACAAATGAGGTTTCCTCTACCAAAAAAGACATTGTTTTTATCCATAAAAATGGTATCAGGAGCGAAAATATTAGGGAAATCAATGTTGGGATTTTCTATTCTATTTACTATTTTTTCTATGACCTTCGGAGAACCAATTGCAATAATAATAGCCAATGGAGAATTCCAAGTATTTAACATATCCATTCCTCCTATCACCTTACCATATTCGTTAACCGCTCCTATCTCTTTCCCATCGTCAAAGAAACCAATCAAGTTCCATTGCGGCTCCACCTCATTAATTCGATTTAATAAGCAAGCCACTTCACGCCCAAAACCGCCTGCACCGTAAATTGCTATATCTTTCATTTATACTCAATATTTAATTATTTCCATTAAAGGCTTCCATTGTTACCGAAGTATCCGAACTGATACCCTCCCTTACAAATACCTTCTTTATCGTTAAAAGGATGATTTTCAAATCAAGTAGGAATGAGCAATGGTCAACATACCAAACATCCAATTCAAACTTTTTTGTCCAACTAATAGCATTACGCCCGTTCACCTGTGCCCAGCCTGTAATACCCGGACGGACTTCATGCCTACGCGCTTGTTCTTTATTATACAAAGGAAGATATTGAGGAAGCAAAGGGCGAGGACCTATTAATGCCATATCGCCTTTCAGTACATTTATTAATTGCGGTAATTCATCCATAGAAGTAGAACGGAGGAACTTACCTACATTTGTCAAACGTTTCTCGTCCGGTAATAAATCACCGTTCACATCACATTCATCAGTCATCGTTTTAAACTTGATAACTTTAAATATCTTACCTTTTTTCCCCGGACGTTGCTGCATAAAGAAAACTCCTGCTCCCTTATTAGCAAAATGCAACCATGAAATAATTATTATCAAAGGCAGAAATATAATATTCAATACTAAAAAGGCAATACAAAAATCTATTAATCGCTTAAAATATTTTTTATACATAAAAAACGATTTGTATTTCATCTCAATTGACTCAGTTGCTATATACAAAACGGCATCTTTAATTTACAGCCTCAAAGCAAATCGAAATTATTCTGACATAAAATAGCTCCAATAAAACTCTTAATTCATTGTAGGGAGTTTAGTAAATTCCTCTATCGCATCAAGATAAGCACGCACCACTATGTTGCGATCAAACTCTTGCTCAACCTTTTTACGAGCAGCCAATCCCATATCCCGCTTTTGTTCCCAAGGTAGAGCTATGAATTTTAATAATTTCTCTATCAAATCCTGTGAATTCTGTGGCTCTACAAGAAAGCCTGTTATCCCATTATCTACAATTTCCCGACAACCAGCACGATTTGTCGTAATAACAGGGCGACCAGTTGCACAACTCTCCAACAAAACATTTGACATCCCTTCAGGATAAAAAGAAGGATGAATCAAACAATGAGCATTCTTAATAAACGGACGAACATCATTCTGTAAACCATGATAAATTACTATTCCTTTATTATTCAAATCTGTAAGTTTTTTCTCATATGTATCTTCGCAGAAACCAAGTATATGAAATTCTGTATTAGGATATTTTTTACGAATTGCAATAGCAGCATCTATATATTGTTCTATCCCTTTGGACTTCATTATTCTACTTATGAAAAGTAACTTTATTTTATCACCAATAGGATAATCTTCAACAATGAAACGAGTAAGATTAACCCCTGAACCAGGTATTAAGCTACCACAATCAGGAGTTAAGTGATGGTTTTCGCAAAACTTTTTGTTTTCCAGATTCTGAAAGAATACTTTTTTAACTTTCTTCAATCCAATTCTATAAAGTAAGAAAATAAACTTTTGGAGAAATGATGGATTCTCCACAGCTGTTCCAAGACCTGTTATGTTCACAATCTGGGGGATATAATTTATACGACAGGCTATACCACCATATACATTGGGTTTAATTGTATATGATAGAACAATATTAGGATTTTCTTTCTTTACCAACCTAATATAATTGATAATCAAGAAGAAATCCTTTATAGGATTTGTACTGCGACGGGTAATTTCTATGCCAACACATTTTGCACCAATTGCTTCCAACTCTTTCATTCTATTGTCATACGGAGCAGAAATTGTCACTTCATGACCTGTTTTAAGAATTGCCTCTACAATTTCTTTACGAAAACTTATTAAACCACCTATATTATTTGCTAAAATCAAGACTTTCATATGTTCACAAATATTATTATCTACAAGATTAGTAATAACCACTTCATTAATTGACTTTTTTTCGAAACAATAGTACCAAATCTAATAGCTCCATTAACAATACTAATCACTAGTTTCTTATCAAATTTAATAAACATACAAGAACTATCAAGAATATTCAATTAATATACTCTTAGTAATTCTTATAAAACAAGATAGTAAAACAACTGCAATTTCTACGAATAAATATATTATCTCTCACATTGAGTTTACTTACCATCAATAACAATTATTAATTTTGTATTTTATCTGCAATGTATCTTCTCCACTGTTCAATAATCACATTGGGACTAAGTTTATCAAACAGTTTACTCGCTTCTTTACCTATTATATTTCTACGATTTTTGTCTGCAAGAAGTTTACATATCTCATTTGCCAATGATTGCTCATCACCTACAGAAATCAACACTCCATTCTTACCATCTTCTATCAAATCAACAGCTCCAGATACTTTTGTTGCTATACATGGCAGACCAAGACTCATTGCTTCAAGTAGAGCATTTGGCATCCCTTCAAAATTAGAACTTAAAATAAAAATCTCCGCATCTATCATCTTATTGTGTACATCCTTGACCGATCCAGGAAAGAAGACCTTACCATTAAGCTTCTTTTGTGTAACAATCTGTTTTAACTTGTTTTCTTCATCCCCTTCACCGTAAATATAAAGTTCATAAGCAGGATATTTTTGCAAGCTTTGTTCAAATGCATTTATTAACATCTGCAAATTCTTTTGCCTAACCAATCTTGAAACAGTGACTATCTTATGTTTTTTTTTCGTTTCTAAAGCAATCCTCTGCATTTCAGGTTTAATATTCACTGGATTAAAAATAACCGTACATTTAGATTGTAATTGTTTAGAGAAATAAAATTTATTGTTATCAGTTTGAGTAGTTATAGCAATTGAAAATCGATATAACAAATTTCTCACGATTCTCAATATAGGACTGAATGGAACATATCTTGGATCGTTACGTTCAGAAACAATAAGTTTTATTTTTAATCCTATCATAGCAATAATAGTTGCTATATTAATAGGAGCCAAAAACGACAGGACAATATCAGGATTGATTTGTTTTATTATGCCTCTAAACTCTCTAATTTTCCCTATCTTTGAATTACTTTCTAAAGCTATTATTCCAATTTTATCATTCAAAGTATAAAATATAGGGCTATCAAACCACATTACAATAGTAATATGATTATTATCAGTAGCCAAAGAATTTGCAATAGAGGAAACGACTCTTTCTGCTCCCCCAGCCGACATTGTACCTACTGTAAAAACAATATTCATAAGTTATTATTAATCAAATATAGGGAAATATAAGAATCAATATATGCTTTGAAAAAAAAGGTGTATAACATTAAGTTATATTACAGATATATACTGAAAAAACATTAAGTTTAGTAAATTATAATTCTAATAAATGTTAGCATATTGGTTTATCAATATATGATTTAGAAATAGTAATAAGAAATATAACCTTTTTCTATTTTTCTGATGGAAAAGGGAAAAATATGGTCAAATATGCTAAATCATATATATGTGAACGTTGATAATATGAAGCAAGAAATATTATAATAAACATCAATGTTCTAAACTTTTTACCATTAAACTTTGTCAACATATATATATACTGCAACAGAACTATGGCAAGACCAATAACTCCAATTCTATACAACTCTCTAATAACGCCAACAGTATTACCTTCACCAGCACCGTCAGGTATTGAAACTGAAACACCATAACCAAACCATTCCTCATTATTAGCAAACATTCTATTAATCGCTACTTTCATTGAATAAGTTTCTCTACCTTCAAAATTCTCTAATCTAGTGAATATTAACTTGTCTATATGTTCTTGAAAAGAATAATAACTAATTCCAAAGATTATCAAAAAAAATAATATGGTTACAAGTTTCGATTTTAGAATATACAAAATTGAAAGAGCTAAAAGAACATAAAATGCAAAAGATAAAGAGAAAAGTCCAGCTAAAAGAAATACAATTTGTTCTTTGCGATATTTTGTGTTATGAGTTAAAAAGACTAAGAAGGCACATAAAGTTCCTAATCGTCCCGGTTCATCACAAATGAATTGATACCTTGGAATAAGATTATCGTATTTTATCAAATTTAATAATAGATGATAAAAAGATTGTACCCCATCTGACTCAATACGTACAACCTCTTTTTGTATCAATTTTTCACCCGTCAATAAGTAAGTTACATATTCAAAAAGACTTATAGCTATAAAAATCGCGAGTCCTTTAATAAATATATTTTGTATTTGTTCCCTATTTTTTTGTGGTAACAATAAAAAACATATAACAACAGGAAGATTTAGAAAATACTGATAACCATAAATACCTCCTGAAATAAAGAGAGATTGAATATTAATATATAATGCAGATAAGAAAAAAGAAATTGTACAAATAATATTAACTTTTGTCTTCCGTAAATATGGAAGTGAAAGTAACACTATCAAAATATAAAAAATCTGTACACTCCCTTTAAAAAGATGATAGAACGAAAACGGAGCTACTATAGTTAAGTATATAGTGAACAACCACAAACAACTAAGTTTATCAGCATTTACAGTCCTTAAATTAAACATATAATTATTGAACCTTATTCTTTATTCTCAAAATTTTACTGATTAATACTCTTCTAATCCTATGCCAACTAGCTGGGAAATAATTTTCTCTTCTTTTTTCAAGTACAGAACTATATGAAATGCAATTAATTTCTTTCTCTGATATAATCTGATATTCAAAACCACTCGTCCAAACCTTCAAAAGCCACTTTACATAGTTTTCAGGGCTATGTTCTGAGAAATAATCAAGCCTTTCTTGATGTCTTTGAATAATAGTATCGAGTTGCTTATGGAAAGTTTCTTCATTGTCAAAGGCATAATCAATATTCGGCAATGATTTATGAAAGCCATCATAGGAGACACAAAGAGTAACACACTGTGAATAAGCATCATAAGTACCCATTGCGCCTCCATCCATTCCCATATACATATAGTAGTCTAAGTTACTTAGCATATTCTGCTGATACTGATATTCGTATGGAAGTGACCTTGATACATTATGCCATTCATAAGAACACTTAAGCATCTCAAGTTCAGACACCACCTTTCCCCAGCCAGTTCCAATAAAAACAAAGTTAACCAACTTTGCAATTTCATGAGTTTTACAATAGTTAAGTAGCCAAGCCTCATTTTTTCTACCATCAGGGTAACAAGCACTAAAAATTCCTATAGAAATAGGACGAACATAGGTATTGCGCACAGGAAGTGAAATACCAAAAACTTTCCTCCTGTCAAAGCCTAGTTCAATAAGGTATTGAACATCTTCAGGCGACATACAGATAAAAGAATCGAATTTATTCTTTTTATTTACAAGATCAACTTCTTTCAATTTATCATCAGTATGCGTTATAAAAATAGAATTATGCTTTGCCTTCTTGAATGGAACAGCAGAATTATGGAACAAATGATAACAAACGTCTTCCCCTTGATAGTCTTTTATGCTGCCAAGCCTACACTGATAACCATTCTTCTTTAAACCATTCTCAATGTCATTACCTATTTTGTCAATAATCCAACTATCTCTACTTCCAGCATTATCTAAGAAAAAAGTTACCATAATTATTTCGCATACAATTTTATAGTTTCACAAATGTCCTTGATTGTCTCTTCATTCAAACTGCTCGCAGATGGAAGATAGAAGCCATTCTCTGTAAGCCAGTCTGTTACTGGATATTTTCCACTGCAATCACAACCGTAGTCAAACAAGGATTTTTGATAATGCATCCCCTTAAACAAGAGCCTAGTATCAATATTACAGCCCTTCAAAAATGTAATAATTTCATCTCTAGTATGACCGAATTTCTCGGGATTAATAACAATAGCATTCATCCAACAAACATCTATACAATTTGCATCGGGAAGTGATTGCCAAATAATTCCTGGTACATCAGACAAATACTTACGGTAAAGTTCATTATTCTTGATTCTCATTGCACGATAATCATCCGCTTTCTCAACCTGAGCAAGACCGATAGCTGCAACAACGTTACTCATACGATAGTTAAAACCAATGTCATCATGAGAATAATTACGAGGTCCATTAACAGGAAAACAAACATTTTTAAAATACCTTGCTTGTTTATAGAGCATTTCATTGTTAGTAACAATCATACCACCTTCTCCAGTGGTGATATTTTTATTTGCAAAAAAACTAAAAGCAGCAATATTTGAGAAAGAGCCAGCCTTCTTTCCTTTAAATATTGCTCCGTGAGCTTCAGCTGCATCTTCAATAATAAAAAGATTATGTTTCTGAGCTATAGATGTGATTGCATCCATGTCACACATCTTACCAAAAATGTGAACAGGCATTATAGCTTTTGTTTTGGAGGTTATTTTCTCTTCAATCTTAGTGACATCAATGTTAAAAGTATTCCTATCAGCATCCACAAATACAGGAGTTGCCCCTGTATAACAAACTGCAAAAGCAGAAGCAATCATTGTGAAAGAAGGAAGAATCACTTCATCACCCTTTTTGATTCCAAGTGCAAGAAGAGCAACGTGCAAAGCAATTGTCCCATTACAAACAGAAACCGCATATTTACAGTCACAATACTTCGCAAACTCTTCTTCAAACTTATTGACATAAGTACCTGATGATGAAATCCAACCAGTTGATACTGCATCAGCAACATATTTCAACTCATTACCAGCTAACATTGGTTCGCAAACCGGTATAAACTTATCCATAATAACAATGTTTATATATTAATCTTTTATTTTGACTTGACTATCAGCTATAGGCTCAAAACGAATTTTATCTTGTACTCCAAGATAAGGACCTTGCTTTACCTCAAATATATCTGCACGTTCCATCACTTTAAATCCATGCCCTCCAGCCTTCAAGATTACGACATCACCACTACGTACAATATAACTCTCTATATATTGTTGATTGTCATCATAAAAATCAACACGAACCATACCAGAACGAACAAAAAGAATTTCTTCTGTAAAGAAAACTTCACGCTTAATTTTATTATGAGAATGAGGAACAATAACATAATTATCAGGTCGATTCATATAACCAAGTTGAAGACCATCATTATCATTTGAAAAAAAACCAATACCACTACTATGATATGTTGAACGAACAATTGCACCTAATTCCACTCCATTATATTTCACTTTTATCACATTTTCCATAACATACTATATATTAATCATTTAAATTACTATTCCATGATCAAGGTATTCAACAAGGTTCTTTGAAACCTTTTCACTATGACATTCAATAGCAACTTTCTTCATATCACTCTCAACCATAAGTTTAACGAGCTCTTCAAAACTAGTTGTTAAAGGATTCCAACCAAGTTTTTCTTTTGCTTTTGTCGGATCTCCCCAAAGATTAACGACATCTGTAGGACGATAAAAATCAGAAGAGACCTCAACCAAACAACGACCTGTTGCTTTACTGTAACCTTTTTCCTCTATTCCTTCACCACGAAACTCTAATTCAATACCTACATAATGAAATGCAAGCTGAACAAATTCTCGAACAGAATGCTGAACTCCAGTAGCTATAACGAAATCTTCTGGCTTATCATGCTGAAGAATTAACCACATACATTCTACATAATCTTTAGCATAGCCCCAATCACGCAGAGAATCAAGATTACCAAGATATAACTTTTCCTGCTTGCCTTGTACAATACGAGATGCGGCAAGAGTAATTTTACGAGTTACAAAAGTTTCACCACGTCGTTCAGACTCATGATTAAAGAGAATACCAGAGCAGCAAAACATATTGTAAGCTTCGCGATATTCTTTTACAATCCAGTAGCCATAAAGTTTTGCTACCGCATAAGGAGAATATGGATGAAAGGGGGTATTCTCGTTTTGAGGAACTTCCTCAACCTTTCCATAAAGTTCAGATGTACTTGCTTGATAAATTCGGCAAGTCTGTTCCAGACCACAGGCACGAACAGCTTCAAGAATACGGAGAACTCCTGTTGCGTCCACATCTGCAGTAAACTCTGGGGAGTCAAAGCTCACCTGTACATGGCTCTGTGCTGCAAGATTATAGACTTCATCTGGCTGAACTTTCTGTATAACTTTTACAAGTGACATAGAATCACCTAAATGCCCAAAATGAAGATGGAAATATTGCTTTCCTTCAAGATGAGCAATTCGTTCACGAAAATCAGACGAGTTTCTACGAATGATACCATGGACATCATAACCTTTCGACAAAAGAAATTCTGCAAGATATGATCCATCTTGTCCAGTTATACCAGTTATCAATGCTTTCTTCATGTTTTTTTATTTACAAACGATTTAACTAATATTTTCTCTGGTTTTGTGAGATATAAGTAATAAGCTAATATAGCCTCAAGGCCAACTAAAAAACTTGAATACATAATAACAAGCCAAATATTAGATGTTGAAAGAAATCTATAAAACAACCAACCTACAATACAAAATACAACCGCTAACAATAAAGTTCTATTCACAAAATTCTTACAATAATATGAGAGTTTTAATTCCATCTCCTTGGATGCACAAACAACAATTGCAATAAGAGTGATAAGTTCAACAATACACATACTAATAAATGCCCAATATATCGGCAGACCGATTTTAAGAAAAATATATGATAACGGTAATGATAAAAACAATATGATCGACTGTACAATCTGATAAATTTTCATTTTACCATACGAAGAGAAAAGTAGATCAATGCCAGTCTGTGGAGATCTAATAACAATATGAAGCATAATAAGTTGAACAAATATCACACTATATTCAGGAACTTTAACAAGCCATAAATTAAGTATAGGTTGAGCATAAATAATGATAGGAAGAGCAGTGATAGATACTATTAGAAACATCGCTTTTGAAACCATAATGATATAAACAAAAATTGTATCTTTGTCTCTGATTCCTACTGCTTCCGATACAAATGGTCTTGATGCAATACTTATATTTCCTGAAAGTTGAGTAACAGCACTCTTAAGTTGATAAGCTAAACCTCTTGCAGCATTAGCATTTACACCACCAAAAGCATTAATAATGAAATTAATACCTTCATTAGTTAAAGTAAAAGCTGTATTACCAAGAAAATTCCACCAACTAAAACCTGCTAAATCCTTGAAAATAGTTATATCCCAAACTTTTTTAAACTTACATTCCGAAAATCTCATGCAATAAGTAATGTGTATAAGTCTAAAAATAATAGTGATGATAAGAAGAAGAATAGCATAGGTGATAAGAATATTATTACCTATCCACAACATATATATTATAGCTAATCTAGCAACAACATCAAAAATCGAGACTATAGCATAAAAATCAAACTTTTCATTTGCAATGATTACTGAATCATATGGTATTGTAACTATAGCTATCACAGAGGTTATAACAGAGCAATAGAATACAAACATTGCAATATCTAACATTCCATTCGGAAGAAGTAAATAACGAGGAATATAATAATACCCAAAACCACCAACAAGTACAGCAAATACTACACCTAAAACGACATGAATCAGCAAACTAATATTAAAAACATCTGTAACTTTCTCTTCATTACCTTGTCCTTTCTCAAAATTAAGGAATCTCTGAACTGATTGAGCAAATACTCCTCGAAGAGAAGCAAAAGTAGCAACAACACCGCCAACAATATTGTAAATACCAAAATTTTCTACACCAAGCTTATCTAGCAAAACTCGTGAAGTATAAATAGATATAAGCATGATAAACAGAGTCCTCATATAAAGGAACACTGTATTTTTTACAATTACTGTCGAATGCCCCATTTGTTATAATGCCTTGATAATTTTTGCAGGAATTCCACCAACCACGCAATTTGATGGTACATTTTTATTAACAATAGCTCCTGCAGCAATAACTACATTGTCACCAATAGAAATATCACCAAAAACTTTACACCCTGTATTGAGCATTACATTATCTCCAATCGTGAGTCTATCATATGAATCCTTATTGTTCCCACAAAGAACCCCAGAGTTCACACCACAATAGTTTCCCATCGATTTGACAGAAAGATGAACGCCACCACCACCTGCTAAATGGTGAATACGTAGACCATAGCCAACAACATTCAACGGAATCCTAATACTATATTTCATCCCTTTGCGAGATCTTTTTAGTTTGTAATAGTAATATGGTATCTTATGCCATAGAGATTTTTGGTTAAAATGATATTCACATTTGCGAAGGGCTAAAAGATAACCTAATACACTGGCACTATCATCTCCACAAAATTCTAATATACAACGCCTTACAAAGCCAAGTAAGGTATAAGAAAACCCGTTTCGTTTAAAATCCTCTGTAAGATAGAACTTTAAATCCTTTCTCGTTTGTATCATTAATCTCGTTCAAATAGAAAAACTCATGATTTTGATTTCACTATTACTAAGATCCATCGTATTCTCGACATTTAAATTTATGTATAGTAACTTTATTTTATCATAAACATTGTATGTCGTTTTTGTTCTCATGCAAATGCTATCCTTTCTTTCATGTAATAAACTGAAGATTACAAGAACAACCTTGGAAATAGAAATCATATATTTTTCTCATAACATTTGACAGAATTCGAATTCAAAAGACTCCTTATCGTTTTTAGAACAGCAACATCAGAAGTGTATGCAATCTCCCATCCTAATTGCTTAATTTTTTCATTCGAGCAACGGTATTTCTCAATATCACCTAGCCAAGATTTTCCCTCTTTTGCATATATAATCTTAGTGTTAAGTTCCATTTCCCGAATCACCATTCTTGCAATACTTTGAATACTAGTCTCAGAATCATTTCCAATCACAAAAACATTATATGGTTCTGCAGCTTTCTCTATTATCAACCCAATCCCATTAATTACATCATCAATATAAACAAAAGGTTTTATTGTTTCTTTATTACCCAAAATAAGAAGTTCATTTGGATTGTTTTTTATTTTTTTTATGAAATCAAAAATAACTCCATGAGTCATTCTGCTACCAACAACATTAGCAAATCTTGCTATCCAAACTTGAACATTATACTTTTCAGCGAAAGCACTAATAAATGCCTCACTTGCAAGTTTTGAAGCTCCATAATATGAAATAGGACGAATATTACAATTAGCTTCACTTATTGGCTGCATCACTTCACCGTAAATAGTAGAAGATGAAGAAAAAAACAATTTACTTATTGAAAATTCACGAATAAGTCTAAGTACTGTTAACGTTGTTTCAAAAGTTTGCTGAAAGTCAAATATATAACTTTCTTCTCCTTTGCTAACATCAGTATTTGAAGCAAGATGATAAACGATATCAATTTTATTTTCCTGCAAAATAACACGCATCTGCTTAATATTAAGCACATCCGTTTCATAAAATCTAAAGTTACAATGACCCTGGATATTGGAAATATTCTCCATACTACCACCACACAAAATATCAACAGCAACTACACTATCACCTTTGGAAAGTAAAAACTCACAAAGATGTGACCCTATAAAACCAGCACCACCAGTAACCAATACATTCATAGTTCCAAAAACGGTTTTTGCATAAAATTCTCCTTAGGCCATATATCGAGAAACTTTTTCTTTTCTATAAGAGACATTCCCTTGGTTCCTGTATTATATTTCAAATTCTTTTTTATGTACTCATCGATGGTACAGATTATCTTGGCTGGGTTACCCGCAACTACAACGTTTGACGGAATTGATTTTGTTACAATACTGCCTGCAGCTATCAACACATGATCACCGATAATTACTCCTGGCATGATAATTGAACGAGAACCAATATAGACATAATCTCCTATCTTAACTTTTCCAAAACAATCAAAATTAGGAATCTTATGACGTACTGCCCCCCCACCACCATGAGTATGTATTAAAACATCAGCCGTGAGTTGGCAATTATCACCAATTGTTATCAAATAAGGTTCTGTTGACCAAAAACGAGTGGCAACCATATTCCCTTTCCCCATGTGAACACCAGCTTTTCGAGCTTGTTGCTCTTTTGTTAGAAATAATATACCAAATAACTGTTTAATTTTAGATAGGTATCTATTCATTCTATTATTGAAGAGATTCATTGATAAAAACAAACTAGCAAAAACTGAAATATTATTTATCTATATAAAATTTATAATACCACTCAACAAATTTCTGCAACCCATCTCGTAAAGAGATGTTTGGCTTAAATCCAAAATCCTGCTCCAAATCCGTAGCATCAGCATATGTTACAGGTACATCACCCGCCTGCATAGGTACAAGCTGTTTATGAGCCTCAAAATCGTAATTTTCAGGAAGCACTCCGGCACGAATTAATTCTTCCTGAAGTATCTGTACAAAATCAAGTAAATTCTCCGGATTACTATTACCTATGTTGTATATCTTATAGGGAGGTATGGGCAAACCATCTTCACCTATTTTGCGCTGAGGAGCTCCGTGGATAACACGCTGCACAGCTTCTACAATATCATCAATATAAGTAAAATCACGTTTACAATTACCATAATTGAAAATTCGAATAGTCTCCCCACTTATAAGTTTGTTAGTAAAACCAAAATAGGCCATATCAGGTCTTCCTGCTGGACCGTAAACAGTGAAAAAACGAAGTCCGGTACTCGGAATATTATACAGTTTGCTATAGGCATGTGCCATCAATTCGTTACTCTTCTTGGTAGCAGCATAAAGACTGACCGGATTGTCCACTTTGTCGTCCGTACTATACGGTACTTTTTGGTTGCTGCCATAAACAGAACTGGAAGAGGCATATACAAGATGCCGAACCCCACTCTGTCCGTTATCATAACTATGGCGGCAGGCTTCAAGAATATTGTAGAAACCTATAATATTACTTTCGATATAGGCATCAGGATTAGTGATACTGTAGCGCACACCAGCCTGAGCTGCGAGATTAACCACCACTTCAAAGTGGTAATCATTAAAAAGACGGTCAATAAGGACCTTATCGGCAAGATTGCCTTTGACAAAGGTATAAGTACTTCCGGGATACCGAGATGCTATTTGTTCCAAACAGTTTAAACGGTATTCCTTAATACGGACGTCATAATAATCGTTCACACTATCAAGCCCTACAATATGAATCGGACTCTCGGTAGTAAGAAGTCGCTCCACCAAATTTGCCCCTATAAAGCCGGCGGAACCGGTAACTAATATAGTCATAAAAAAACTTAATCTCTACGGAAAATATCCCGGGTAAATACTTTTTCTGAAACATCATCTAAGCAACTGTCATACCGATTAGCGATAATGGCATGGCTCAACCGCTTGAACTCTGCAAGGTCATTAATAACTGTGCTTCCAAAGAAAGAAGTACCGTCCCCAAGAGCGGGCTCATAAATGATGACCTCTGCGCCTTTAGCCTTGATACGTTTCATAACACCCTGAATAGATGACTGACGGAAATTATCGGAATTAGATTTCATTGTAAGGCGGAACACGCCTACAATGATACGTTGCTCTTTCTGTGCTTCCCACTGGCTGGAAGCCGTATAATAGCCGGCTTTTCGCAATATCTGGTCTGCAATGAAATCCTTTCGAGTGCGGTTACTCTCCACAATAGCGGTCATCATATTCTGAGGAACATCGGCATAGTTGGCAAGCAACTGCTTGGTATCTTTAGGAAGGCAATAACCACCGTAACCGAAACTGGGATTGTTGTAATGAGTACCAATACGTGGATCAAAGCCTACACCTTGAATGATAGCCCGGGCATCAAGACCTTTCACTTCTGCATAGGTATCAAGCTCATTGAAATAGCTTACGCGCAAAGCAAGGTAGGTATTGGCAAATAACTTTACGGCTTCAGCCTCTTTCAAACCCATGAAAAGAGTATCAATATTTTCTTTGATAGCACCTTCCTGTAACAGGCCTGCAAAAATATGTGCAGCTTCTTCCATAGCGGGAATATTAGCAATAGCTTGGATAGCTGAATTCTCTTCGTCAAGCTCAGGCTTGTCTATTGCTTTTGGAATCCCCACAATAATTCTACTTGGATATAAATTATCATATAATGCCCTGGACTCACGCAAAAATTCAGGAGAAAAGAGAAGGTTAAAGTTTTTTCCTTTTAATCTCTCATCTGTCAAGAATTGTAAAGCATATTTCACATAGAGACTGCGACAGTAGCCAACCGGAATAGTACTCTTAATCACCATCACAGCATCAGGATTCACATTTAACACAAGATCAATCACATCCTCAATGTGATGAGTATCGAAAAAGTTCTTCTGTGGATCATAGTTAGTTGGTGCTGCAATCACAACAAAATCAGCATCCTTATAGGCATCTGCGCCATTCAGTGTGGCCATCAGATTCAAATCCTTCTCTGCAAAATATTTCTCAATGTATTCGTCTTGTATAGGCGAGATACGATTATTAATTTTCTCTACTTTCTCAGGAACTATATCAACCGCTGTCACTTGATGGTGCTGCGATAACAGGGTGGCCATAGACAACCCCACATAACCGGTTCCGGCTACTGCAATTTTCATAATAGCAAATTTTAATTTTATTTATTATTGATAAAAACTACGGGCAATAAACATACGCATCATACCTACAAATGGTAGTTAACTATTTTCTATAACCTCATAAGGGTATTGGTTTTCTTCAAAGCTCTTTAATTCTTCTATTATATCCACTTGCTCCAAGGTCAATTCAGCCTTATTCCAAGTGTCAATAATGTCATGAGCTTGTCTTGCCAATTCTTCATCATAAACTTCGCTATAGCAATAGACAAGAAGCCGGACTTTGAGTAACGATGCAGACAGTTTGGGAAGAACTTCCCAACTACGATCCAACACCTGCTGAATGTGTTGCTGCTTTTGCCCGTTATCGTAAATAGTAGCGGCAAAAGCAGCCAAAAGACCAAGGCATAATTCGGCTTCGGCCTCGGCAGTCTTACCACGAGTACCATAAAGTTCCAAGGCTTGTTCGTAAACGTCACGATTCAAACGTGTAAACTCGTCCACGTAGATAGGACTCCCGTCAAGTCCATAGGTAAGAAGCCGATGGGCTAAGGAAAATAATGAATCCATCGATTTATGAATTATAAATTATGATTTTATGAATTATAAGAGAGTAATTATTTCACCGGTTCTACTAAGGAAGGGGGGATAAAGGTGGTAGCAACAGCCATAACACCTTCAATATTAACCACTACACGACGGTCATGGCGAATACGTACAAACTCACCGATTACACCTTCGAATACACCGCCTGTAATACGAACTCTCTGGCCTTTTACCAAATGCAGTTCGGCAGGTTCTACATAAAGAATAGCTTCATCGTAAGTTCCTGCCACAAGAATAAAGCTGCGCATTTGCGCATCGGGAATAATTACCGGCCGGCAATACTCACGATTCATAATAAAACGTATGGGCATAGATGATTCCAATTCATCCTTCAAAGCGTCTATACGTTTGCGGGTAGAATGAACGAAAACAAGATTATGAATAGCCGGAAGCAATTTACGAAGACGTTTACCGGACTTTATGATATATTCATAACGCATCGGGATGAAATTCTCGATTTTCTCAGCATCTAAAATAGCTTTTAAAGCCAACTCACGACTATAAGAAACACGAATTGCAAACCAATTCATATCTGATAGAAAATTTGCAGATGAACGAGGCATTATTTAATGATAATCGTAAAGTCCAAAATTGATATAAGACCTTGTGAAAAGGGCGTTCTTTAGGGACACCGGAGTAGCGAAGCACCTACCGGTCAATTTATGTAATGCAGTTATTTTTAATAGTTTAGTTAGCATACATCTTGTTTTAAAACTTCCTACCATCACGGAAAAAGAAGTAGAAAAACAGTTATGTTAGTCATTCGCTTATAAAAAGCTGAAAACGAAAGGGCTAAAAACAAAAAGTGTTTTTTAGACGTTCGTTTAATGTGCACAAAGATACGTGTTGTTTTTGATATGTGCAAAATGTTTGATAAAAATATATTTCATCGCTATTTTATTTCACCTATAAGTAGTTGTATAATAGATGTTTAATTCTATCTAATAGGGCTGATTATTTTCTTTGTTTCATTTAAAATCTTCCGGTTTATGTATTGAACAATTTTGACGTTTTTTAAACGAACGTTTAAAAAACACTTTCCCCCTACTCCATAAGCCTTTAATTTTCTGAAACTTACAACGACAATTCTCAAAACAACATTCCGATATTTGTATATTTCCATCATTAGCACTAACTTCGTATTTCATGACATGGTGTCCACTCATTAGGTATTGGCAAAAAGACATTAGATATGAGTAAAAAAACAAGTAAAAAGACAGATAAAAAAAAACTGCCTGCAACAGTTATAACAAGAGTGAAACAACTATAAAACAAAAAGTTAAAGGAAATCAAGGGCCAAAAACAGGAGAGAAAATCATAATGATTTTCAAGGAGCGCAGAAAGCTTGAAACAGTATTATTGGAAATGTTTCTTGAAGGGGATATGGGAGTCGACCCACAGTATGGAACAGCGACGCTATGCCGATTTATAGCCGATTTGGACATACTGTATTCAAAGAATGGGAAGCCATTATCAATCAATACAATAAAAGGAGACATCAGTGAAATAAAGAAAGAAAAACTATACCAAACAACTGATAAAAAGCAAAAGAAAAACAGTAATATAAAATAACAAAACACAGCCGATAAATAACAATGGACAATCTGTCATGAAAGAGACATATCTTTGCAACCGCTTTAGCAAAGATTGAGCCACACTAATAATAAAGATGCCGCTTTTCTGAAAAAGACGGCATCTTTTTTTATGCAACTTAAACGACAGCTAAACAGTATTATAACTTATTTATCAATCCATTAATCAAACAAGATTATGAAAAAAAGAAAGCACACTTCACAACAGGAAGCGGTAAGAAAACGATGGAAAATCCATATCATGCAGGAAAAAGACTACACGGAAAACTGCGCCGGATGGATGGTAGAACGTATCGAGAGCCTCATAGACCATATGCAATACGGATGCGCACTCATCGCCTACCACAAACAGGACGGAACATTCAAACTTGTCAGGGCAACACTGTTACCCTACAAAAACGCGTTCAAGAAAGAATACGACATGGCTAAAATTACAGGCGCCGTTGCATACTGGGACATAGAACTGCAAGCGTGGAGAACCTTCCGGATGGAAAATTTCCTGGAATGGAGAGCGGTGGTCGGTTGAAAATTGATAATTGAAAGATGAAAGTTAAGAGAAAAAGGTTATGGCAATGAATTATGGGGGAATCATGTATTTCCCGCTAAACGTGAATTTCTTTGATGACGCACCGATAGAACTCGTGGAAGCCAAATGCGGGCTGGCGGGAATTACCGCAGTAATGAAACTACTCTGCAAGATGTACAAAGAGAAAGGATATTATCTGTTGTGGGACAAAGAGCAATGCACGCTGTTTGCCCACAAAACAGGGATTGAAGAGAAATCGATGGAGAAGATTATACAAATCCTACTGGATAAGGGATTCTTCGACAAGAAATCCTATGAAGAACAGCGTGTACTCACTTCCGCCACCTTTCAGAAGGTATGGTTGGAAGCCACCAAACGAAGAAAAAGGGACTTGAAAGCACTGCCCTATCTATTGGATAGCTGTATGGGAAATGAAGAGGATTGTGCGCAGAACAATGAGAATTGCACGCAACCTGCAGACATTTTACCCGAAAATGCAAGCAATTCAGAACAAAGTAAAGTAAAGCAAATAAAAGCAAAAACAGAAGAAGGAAGTCCCGGAGAGGATTTTCTTCTGCCTGTACCGGGGTATGCCTACAACAAGCAAACGCACAATTACGACGGGCTGATGTTCACCCTGCAACAGATGAGAATCATAAATCCGGAGGAAGTCAACGCGATTCTGCGCCTGTCAGACTACGGAAGGCTGAAGGGGTATGTATGGCAAGTGATACACAGCACACGATGGAGCGATATTGTCGCCAAAGGAAAATATCTCATTGCGGCTCTGGTGAAAGAGAAAAAGAAAAATATGCAGTTAACATCATTGGATACATGATGTTAACTGCATTGATATAACGATATTAACTAAATGCGCTCTATTCAGTTAACTTGATTGCCGCGATGATATTAACTTATACGTAAGTCTCAAGCAACTTCACGCTGCCACCTTCCGGAACGATTGTCACTTCCTGAATAGCTGCAGGCAACAGTACAGTCTCACCGGCGCACAGAGTTATTTCGTTCCGATTGTCATCTGTCAGGCGGCAAGTACCTTCCACACAAATAAAGATTACGAAAGAATCCAGTTCCGAATAGTCGCAAGTTATTTCCTCCGTCATGTCGTACACGGACGTAGTGAAGTAAGGGCTTGCTACCATTTCAACCGGCTCATTCTGTATATGATCGTATTCTGTACGGAAATCATCCTGCACATCGGCAAAGTTAATGGCATCCATGGCTTGGCCGGTATGCAGTTCGCGGGATTTGCCGTCTTTATCCTTACGATTATAATCGAAGATACGATAAGTGATATCGGATGTTTGCTGAATTTCGGCAACAAACGCTCCGGCACCGATGCCATGCACACGACCGGCAGGAACATAAAATACATCTCCCGGCTCGATGGCACAAGTCTGGAGGACTTCGGCAAATGTTCCGTTATGTACTCTGTCTTTATATTCTTTCGGAGTTATTTCTTCGGAAAAACCGGAAATTAATTTCGCGCCTTTGTCCGCAGCAATAACATACCACATTTCGTTTTTACCAAAACTGTTATGACGCTTCTTGGCAAGTTCATCACCCGGATGTACCTGAATAGACAAATCCAACTTGGCATCAATAAACTTTATCAGCAATGGAAATTTGTTTCCAAATCGTGCGTAATTCGCTTCGCCCACCAATTCGTCTTTGTATTTACGAACCATTTCGGGCAAGGTATACCCTTTGTCCACACCATTGGCAACTACCGATTCACTATCTTCTACTGCTGAAACTTCCCAACTCTCACCTACATTCGGCAGAGTTTCATTCAAGTGCTTGAATGGGATAATCTTGTCGCCACCCCAAAGTGTTTGTTTCAGGATAGGCTCAAATTTTAGAGGATACATTCGTTGTTTTTAATTAGTACAATTCAATATTGTTACAATTCTTTTTTAGATTAACGCGACAAACATACAAAAAATATCAATTTGTATTCCAATTGTTAAACGCTAAACTTTCATAAAATGTTCTCCACATTTCTTCTCAATTACTTGGGGGAACAAAAGAATTTCTCTTTATTTGCAAGAAAATTAAATAATACCATTGAATTATGATAGACACTACCCCAACAGAAAGTAATTTGTCCGGTCTGGACAAAAAAGACTTTCAGAAGAATATCAACAATCAAAAAACAGATCTATTTATCCTCAAAAATGCTCAGGGCATGGAAGTTGCCGTAACCAATTACGGCTGCGCGCTTCTTTCGATTATGGTTCCCGATAAAAACGGGAAATATGCCAATGTAGTTTTAGGACACGACAGCATAGATCATGTAATCAACAGTCCCGAACCTTTCTTAAGTACAACGATAGGACGTTACGGCAACCGGATTGCCAATGGAAAATTCACTCTATATGGAGAGGAACACCAATTAACCATTAACAACGGACCTAACTCATTGCATGGCGGACCAACCGGTTTCCATACCCGTATATGGGATGCGGTTCAGCCCAACGAATCAACTGTTATTTTCAACTACACATCTGCCGACGGCGAAGAAGGATTCCCCGGTACTCTGGAAGTGGAAATGACTTATCGTCTGGAAGACGAGACAAACGCTCTGGTTATAGAATACCGGGCAACAACCGATAAAGCGACCGTCGTCAATTTAACCAATCATGGTTTCTTTAATCTTGCGGGTATTGCCAATCCTACCCCCGATGTTCTGAATAACATCATCACCATCAATGCCGATTTCTATACCCCTATTGATGAAGTGTCCATTCCCACCGGAGAAATTCAGAAAGTAGAGGGTACTCCAATGGATTTCCGTACCCCTCACAGCATCGGTGAACGCATTAATGACAAATTCCAACAATTGATAAACGGTTCCGGATATGACCATTGCTACGTATTGAACAAGACGGAAAGCGGAGAGTTAAGCCTTGCCGCAACCTGTACCGATCCCGTCAGCGGACGTACAATGGAAGTATATACTACTGAAAATGGCGTACAACTTTATACAGGAAACTGGCTGAACGGATTCGCAGGTGCTCATGGTGCCACTTTCCCGGCAAGAAGTGCGGTATGCTTTGAAGCGCAATGCTTCCCGGATACCCCCAACAAAGCTCATTTCCCGTCAGCCGTATTACTCCCCGGAGATGAATACCAACAAATCACGATTTACAAGTTCGGTGTACAAGAGTAAATAAATGAACTAACTAACCTAATTATAAACTTATAAATTTTTCAAAACCATGACACAACAAAAACAGAATGGTAAACTCATCGCAATCATAACGATGATTTTCCTTTTTGGTATGATCTCATTTGTTACTAATCTTGCTGCACCGATGGGAATTGTACTTAAAAATCAATTCTCCGTATCCAACGCATTGGGTATGCTGGGTAACTTCGGTAACTTCATCGCATACGCAGTAATGGGAATACCAAGCGGTATCTTATTGCAGAAAGTAGGATATAAAAAGACAGCGCTCATCGCGGTAGCCATCGGCTTTATAGGTGTGGGCATCCAGTTTTTGTCCGGACACTCCAGCCCGGAAATGGCATTCGCCGTATATTTGATTGGCGCATTCATCGCAGGCTTCTCCATGTGCTTGCTGAATACGGTTGTAAACCCGATGCTGAACAAATTAGGCGGTGAAGGTAACAAAGGTAACCAGCTCATCCAAATCGGCGGCTCTTTCAACTCTGTAATGGCAACTATCACTCCGATGTTCGTGGGTATCCTCATTGCAGGTTCTATTGAGAAAGCCACCATTTCTCAGATATTCCCTGTGATGTACACGGCAATGGCGGTATTTGCACTGGCATTCCTTGTACTGTTGTTCGTTCCGATACCGGAGCCCAACGCCGCTACAACCACAGAGCCTATCGGCAAGTTGATGTCCGGCGCTTTAAAGTTCCGTCACTTCATCTTGGGAGCTATCGCAATCTTCGTATATGTAGGTATTGAAGTGGGTGTGCCGGGTACACTGAACCTCTTCTTGACCGACCCTGTAGAAAAGGGCGGCGCAGGCATCGCATCTACCATCTCCGGATTCGTAGTAGGTACTTACTGGTTCCTGATGCTGATAGGCCGTCTGGCAGGTGCATCATTGGGCGCTAAGATTTCCAGTAAAGCAATGCTTACGTTCACCTCGGCTTTGGGTCTGGTTTTGGTATTCCTCGCCATCTTCTCATCTACTGATTCTCTCGTAAACCTACCGGTACTCCAACAGAGCGCTACCGGCGGCTTGTCATTCGGACTTGCAGAAGTACCCATCAATGCCATGTATCTGGTATTAGTCGGACTGTGTACTTCCATCATGTGGGGCGGTATCTTCAACCTTGCAGTAGAAGGTTTGGGTAAATATCTGGCAGCCGCTTCCGGCTTGTTCATGGTTTTGGTATGCGGTGGCGGTATTCTTCCCGTTATCCAAGGTTTGGTTGCCGACATGGCAGGCTTCATGGCAAGCTACTGGGTAATCATCGCAGCCCTTGCATATCTGTTGTTCTACGGACTGATAGGTTGCAAGAACGTAAACAAAGACATTAAAGTTGATTGATAGATAATACAGGTAATAGATTTATTCACCTTAAAAAACAATATCATGGATATAGAATACGTAAGAAACCGTTTCATCAAGCATTTTGACGGAACAACAGGAGCTGTATATGCTTCTCCGGGTCGCATCAACCTAATCGGTGAACATACCGACTATAACGGTGGTTTTGTATTCCCCGGAGCAATCGACAAAGGTATGATTGCAGAAATAAAACCGAATGGCACAAATACAGTGAAAGCTTATTCCATCGACTTGAAGGATTACGTGGAATTTGGTCTGAACGAAGAAGATGCTCCCCGCGCCAGCTGGGCAAGATATATTTTCGGTGTATGCCGTGAAATGATTAAGCGTGGCGTAGAAGTGAAAGGATTCAATACCGCCTTTGCAGGTGATGTACCCCTGGGTGCAGGTATGTCCTCTTCCGCCGCATTGGAAAGTACTTATGCATATGCACTGAACGACCTGTTCGGCGACAATAAAATCGATAAGTTTGAGCTGGCTAAGGTAGGACAGGCAACAGAACACAACTACTGTGGTGTAAATTGCGGTATCATGGACCAGTTTGCTTCCGTATTCGGTAAAAAGGGCAGCCTCATCCGTTTGGATTGCCGTTCACTGGAATACCAATACTTCCCGTTCGAACCGAAAGGTTACCGCTTGGTGTTGGTAGACTCCGTTGTAAAACACGAGCTCGCTTCTTCTGCATACAACAAGCGTCGCCAAAGTTGCGAAGCCGCTGTTGCAGCCATCCAGAAGAAACACCCGCACGTAGAATTCCTGCGCGACTGCAATATGGAAATGCTCGAGGAAGTTAAGGCTGAAATCAGTGCGGAAGACTTTATGCGTGCAGAATATGTAATCGAAGAAATCCAACGCGTGCTTGATGTTTGTGATGCATTGGAAAAAGGTGACTATGAAACAGTAGGCCAGAAGATGTACGAAACACATCATGGCATGAGCAAGCTGTATGAAGTAAGCTGCGAAGAGCTTGACTTCCTGAATGACCTTGCCTTTGATTGCGGTGTAACCGGTTCACGCGTAATGGGTGGCGGATTCGGCGGTTGTACAATCAACCTTGTAAAAGAAGAATTATACGGCACATTCATTGAAAAGGCCAAAGAAGAATTTAAGGCTAAATTCAACAGAAGCCCGAAGATTTATGATGTTGTAATCAGTGACGGTGCACGTAGACTGGAATAAATAAAAACATGATAAAAGCAATAGGGTGATAAAGTGGGGAACCACAATATCACCCTATTTTTTGTTACTGGTACTGGTGGTTCATGACAACCTCTTCATACAAGGCAAGAAAGACGCGGGCGCTTTCATCCGAAGTTCATACCTTTTAGACATGAGTAGTTCACTAGCACATACTAATCACGCCCATTCCACTACATTCAACAATTTAATATCAAGTTTTTGTTCTATCTCTGCAATACTTTTAAAAGAAAAGTTTACTTTTCCAGATAAGATTTTACTAATATACTGCGGAGAAACTTCCAAGCGCTCTGCCAATCCATTTCGATTTAAACCGTTAGACTCCATATATTCTACTAAAGATAAAGCAATATTGCGTGACCATTCCAGCCAAGCTCTATTTTCCTTTCTCCATTTTGCATTTTCCTCGAAATGTGATGGAGAAACACTTTCGTGTTTCTTTAAAAAATCAATAGCTGTACTCATATTTAATCCTCCTTATTTAAATCGACAAAACTCTCTTTGTCAAAAACTCCATTAAGTTTGAGAAAAGCCTTACATTTATTCAGTTTCTCCAGTTCCAGAACCGTATGTTCCTTGTCCTGCATTAAATGAGTGAGCTTTATTGCTCCACCTGTAACGATATAAACATTAGCTTCAAGACGGATGGCGTATATTCTCAACCAACTGGCGTGCTTGTCTCAATTCCAATTCCGGGCTTTTCTTCTTGTCAATTCCACACATCCTGTATCTGTAATGTCAAGAGGGATAAACAAACCATCCAGATTTTCGGTATATGGAAACTCTAAAATAAGCTCCTCCAATTCATCTGCATCCTCAAAGGTATCTCGTATGGCTTCTGAAATCTTCTCTATATGGAAATGATTCTTCAAATCTTCAATGTTATCTTAAAAAAAATCTAACAGATAGTCCGTATTATTCCATTTCTCAAACAAAGAAGTCAGCTCATCAAATTCTTTGTCCGGTTCCTTAACAGCCCACAAATGCTCATAGTCTTCAACAACTCTTACAAACTTCATAAATAATGTTTTCTTTTCATTGACAATGATACAAAAGAAAACCAATATAAACCTATAAGTTTAGTTAAATAAGGACCAGACTATTAAAGGAAGAAATCGGAAAATAGCCTCTCCCCTATTCGTTCAAAAACAACAATCCCCCTACTATATCTGAAGTGCCCCCAAAAAGTTGGACAAGTTATCTACTATAGATTTTGATAAAGAGTTCGGTACTGCACCGGACTCTTTCCATTTAATCTGATTTTAATTCTTTTATTGTTATAATAGTCTATATATTCTTCTAACGCATCTATGAGCTCTTTAGCAGATTCAAAAGTTTGAGCATATAGAAGTTCCGATTTCATAATTCCGAAGAAATTTTCAGCCATAGCATTGTCCAGGCAGTTTCCTTTTCGAGACATACTCTGAAGTATTCCGCGATCTTCCAACACTTTCCGATATCTGCAGTGTTGATATTGCCATCCTTGGTCAGAATGAAAAATAAGGCCGTTTGTGTTTTGTACCTTATCAAATACAAGGAATAACTTTGATTCTGTAAAACAATCAAAAAAAAGACAATAGCATAAAAGAAGGAAATTTGATATTGGTATCTGCTGAAGCTACAGGTTTAGGAAAGCCAATGGAAGCCGTTATAGACAAGATTAAAACATTCATGGGCAAGCCCTTATAACAGTCACTTACACGCATCCAGACGCCTTATCTGGCTTTGGAGAATGCTTTATGAATACTCATTCACTTTAAGCGAAAAAACAAGTAACTAGAAGTATATTTCAGGAATATTTGATATATTTACAGCATATTTAATAAAAACAAGAGCCTAATATCAGCATATTTAGCATATTAAAAGCATACTTAATCAATTAAAAAATGAAAGATAAAGTAAATATACAACCCAAAAGCAAGCCAGAGGGAACAGAAGCCATTTGCCAACTACTACAGGCTGCCCGGGAACAGACAGCGAAACAGCTTCCAGCTCTAGAACTTATAGTCCAGACAACAGAAGCAAAGGCAAAAGCGGAAAGCTTGGCAGCAGAAAAGGCTAAAGAATTTCAGGTTTTTCAGGAAGAGAACAACAGACTGCGCAACGAAATCAAAGTTCTTCAGGAGTATAAGGAAAAGACACAACGGGAACTCTGCCGTGTACGTGATAAACAGAAAACGATAGTGGAAAATAAAAGTAAATACACAACTATAAATTTCAAAATAAAAGTAAATATGAATACAAAGAATTTATTTGGAATGCTCCTGCCAAGAGCAAGTACAAAGGAACAGATGCTGAAGCAAGCCAGAAAAACAGTATGTAATAACTTTAGTAGTATATTTTACACTATTAATAAACAGATATTTACAATCGCAATCTTACTTTTCATACTGTTAACATCGTTCACAGCGGAACAAGACAAGCGCATAACTGAAGCCAACTACTTAAAGGAAGACAGCCTGCTATGGTATGGTTATGAGGAGAATGCAAATGCTATCTATCGGCTCATGAAGGAACACCCAGAGAAAAACGATTCGCTGGAAAACATACTTTCACTACTTTATTCAAAGGCTGCCATAGAGAATGTTGGTTTAGCTTTAAAGTATTTTACTGTTCCAAGCGGTCTGCAAAGAGTATATATGTTAAGAAATATGATTGGAAAGAAAACCCTCAAAAACATACTAAATGTTCTGCCGGATACGCTACAAAACACTTCTTACGCCAATTACATTCGCAATTATATAGAAACGCCTCAATTGTCCGAGGGTCACCAATATGTCAAATTCGAAACCCAGACGGCATCAGGAGAAAAATTCGACTGGAGAAGCATGGAGAATAAAAACCTACTTCTGCTGTATGACGGATTGAGCTGCATGGGAAAATACGGAAGGGATTACCTTAAAGAACTTTTGGACAAAACTGACCGAAAAGATCTGGATATCGTTGTATTCTGTTGCACCTCCAATCTTGAGCATCTAAAGGAACTTCAAAAACACTATCCAGATTTTACATTAATTTCTGATTTTCAACCAGAAGGCAACTCAATGAACATTATATACGACGCCCAATCCCGCCCCACTTGCTTTATTATTGACCGCAAAGGCATAATCCAGGTACGGTGTGAAGGCTTAGACCCAAAACTCATTGAGGACTATTTGAAGTCAGACAGGTGCTTGAAATAACCATTGGTTCCTGCTCTTATAAGCATATAAGGTAACTCATTTCAGTTTTTTCTTTTGACCTTGTTTTGATTGTGTCACGAGATCAAAACAAGGCGCTTTTATTTTTCCAATTTTATAATAGGAAAGCCTAATACCCCTGTATCAGAAGAACAGGGGACAAACCACCATAACGCAAGCAGTTAGTATATTTAAAATCACATACCCATTCCAAAACCCCGGCTCCTTTTCCTAAGCTGGTCAAGTTCTTCCTCCTGTTGCTTCTTCCGCTGCGGTGCCTGGTTAATTTCGGCACCTGGGAAATACTGTTTCCCTGTTGTTGGCTCTCTTCCCGACCTTGTCCTGGTGCGGTTCCTGAAGATTCCGGCTCCATTCGGTTTTCATCTTCTCCAGACTTTCCTGGTTCACACGTTCTGCCCACTCTTTTTTCTGAAAGATTTCTTTCGGGCTTCCGTTCTTCATGGTATTGAGATAGTCGAAAGTCTGTTCCGGAGCCTTCCGCATAGTGCTGCATCACATCATCACGGACATATTTTCTCATGGCTTAGGTCTGTTCCTTGTCGGTAGGACTTTCCATTCATGTATATACTAATTGAAAAGTGCACTACTTTTCAATTAGTATATACAGTGATGACAGAGAACAATAGGGAAAAATGAGAACAAAACTGTAAGGTGTAAAAGCAAACAGAATTGAAATGTTAAAAAACAAAATGGGGAGGGGTGATATAAACATTTGCATATATTTGTAAAATAATAATTAAGATTTCAGCTGAAGACGCATTAACAGTTCAGCTTCGATGCCTAAAGCTGCTTCAAAAAGTAATGCCGTTTTTTCTGTAATAGGCCGGCGGGCATTCAATAGATCATTTAAAACAGAATAAGTTAATCCCATCTGCCCAGCCAATTTACGTTGCGATATTCCTCTATACTCGATTTCATCTTTCAAAATTTCACATGGATGTGTTGGGCATGCGGAAGTAAGATTGTTGGCAATCATTTTGGGATCAGTTCCTGATATAGTTGTACTCATATCTACTACTATTTATAACGGTTTGACAGTTCTGTCATATTACATATTCTAGCGATAGTCTCGCCATCCTTGAACGGTTCATAGTTTGTAGTCAAGGTTACCACCAATGATCTTGTTGAAAATTTATATAATTTAACGGTTTCAAAAATAGATTATTTTCTTCCTGACTCGTATTTATTTTTGCGGCTAATATTTCATCCAAATCACAACGAAGTAATACCCACTGTGATGAACCTTCAGCTTTCCAATAAAGGTGTACCATTGGAGTGCAATAACCTATACCATTTGATGTTTTAGGATATTCCCGATTTTGTCGTCTTTATGAAACTGGGAAACCGAAGCTTTCGTCATAACCTCGTCCATCAGTTTTATACAGGTTGAGAATTTCAGGAATGTCGAATTATCCTGTGGCTCATCCAGTTCAGGTATCGGTTCGGGGTCAGGAAGGTCTGTGCCGTTTTCTTTATCGCAGCCAATAAGCATACTTGCAACCAACAAGCCGAATAATAATTGTTTTTTCATATATTGTTTGTTCTAAAATGCAATTTATTATCTTTATAAAGATAGTGAACATTGTTGATAAAAGCAAATAAAACATAGTTAACACACTATTTTACAATATTTTATATTAAATAACCAAAGCCATTATCTTTAGTCATTTCCTTTTTCAAGACAATTTCGGTTTCCATTTTCTTAATAGCCGTCTTGAAATAAAAGTCAACTATCGGAGCAAGGTTACGCTCATCCCGACAGGCTTTAAGCACACCAATATATTTTTCCCTATCCTGCTTCTCAATCAGTATCATAGGCTGATTCATCTTGACCAGGATGAAGAAATGCTTATGGAACTGCGACGCAACCTCTACCGGATGTATAAGTGATTCCTCTATTGCCTTTTGTGTCAAAGCCAATAATCGCAGAGCACGTGCTATCAGTTCTTCATGATCCCCGAAGATTGTATCACCGGTCCCATATCGGTATTGGTGTATTCGCTCGGGACTGCATCTTTATACCGGTATGTCAGTGTATGTTGGGTTAGAATCCGGTGTGTATCTTTAACCAGCTGTTCGGCAAATGACCGGTCTGTCTGCCCCATTTAGGAACTCATACGCATTGAAGTGATCCAATATCTCAAATGCTTCAAAGAGAGTTTTACCCTGCGGTATCATTCCTAGTCCTTTTTCTTTCAAAGTTCTTATATCATCTACAGAGAAAGTGGTGCCCTCAATCGCGCAACTATGGGCTGAGAAGAGGATTTCATTATACTCTTTCAATAAGGTGTCTTACCTTTCAACCTCTCTTTCAAACATAACCATTCTATTTTTAATTATCCTCTATAAACTCATCCTCTGTATCACTCTGCAAATATACACACATTTTTAATCCAAGCATCTTAACACTTAGGTAAGCTGAACCAAAATGTTTTTTAGGTAAAGCAATAGGGTGATAAAGTGGGAAACCACAATATCACCCTATTTTTTGTTACCTTCAATTAACCTATCACCTTTTTAATAAATTCCTTCCGACGTCATCTGTATCCGTTTCATGGTTCCGTCTTCATTATAATACAGACGTTCTATACAGACTGAGCGCCGAAAACTTCCGCCGGCAGTATTGATGCTGCCATTGTGATATATGAAATACCAGTTGCCTTTAAACTCGATAATGGCTTGATGATTTGTATTGCAGTTACCTGCCAATTCATTCAGAATGCCTTTGTATTCCCAAGGGCCTGTAATGCTGCGGCTCATGGCATAACACAGCTTTTCGGGAAATTCTGCGGCATAGGAGAGATAATACCAATCACCGCGTTTATGAATCCAGGGAGCTTCCGTAAAGCGAGGAAGGTCGAGAGGAATAATAGGGCCGTCCAACTCTATCATATTCTTTTTCAGTTTGGCAAAATAGCACTGACTGTTACCCCAACACAAGTAAGCCTGTCCGTCATCATCAATAAAGACGGTGGGATCTATATCATCCCAGTAGCTTTTGCTGCGGTCGGTCGTCATATCATTAGTGATGAGGGCGGAACCGCGGGCATCGACAAACGGGCCTGTCGGCGAATCGGACACGGCTACACCGATAGACTTACCCGGAACGGTTTTATGCTCTACCGTCACATACCAATAAAATTTACCGTCGCGCTCTATTACCTGACTAGCCCAAGCCTCACCCTTTGCCCAAGAAAAGTCTTTCGCTTTTAAAGGTACGGGATGTTCCGTCCAGGTCTTGAGGTCGGGAGAAGAAAATACACACCACTCTTTCAAGTCGTAGTGCTCTGCCGGAGGAGGACATTCATCATGACCGCCATAGATGTACACTTTTCCGTCATGCACCATTGCCGCCGGATCTCCAATAAACTTATACTTTACTATCGGGTTTCCCATAACAACAAAGGTTGTGTCACTTTGTGCCGACAGCCCTTGCGGGACTGTCAGCATCAAAGAACCAACCCAAAACAAAAACCAGTTATTCATAATTTGATTTATTAAAAATTTAAAGAGTTAAGGGGAGTTAAGGAATTAAGAATTTAAGAATTTAAAGAGTTAAACTCATCAATATAATTAACTTATACTATCTGTCATTCAGAGCGTAGCGAAGAATCTACTCTCTGAATGTATGCGTAGGGAAGAGATTCTTCGCTGCGCTCTGAATGACAGATACTGATAATATAGAATAATTCAGAGAATATACTTAAGGAAGTCAAAGGCCGATGGAACAAGTATTATAAGGAAGAGTATCGACCTTTAACTCCTATTTTAATATTTCAAGATATATACTGCAAATGTAGCGGGTTCCAAATCCACGTTCAATACCTGTCCGCCAACATTCAGAGACGTTTCCTGCGGTACGATTGCCATCGGATTCTCAATCGTATTATCCTTATCCATGTCTGCGGAAGAGAGCTTGATGCAACGGGCTCCCGACAGAACATCTTTCTTCTTCAGACCGTTAAACTTCAGTGACAAAGGTTGTACCTTATCCGAAGTATTGGCTACCTTCACAATTATTTCCTTCTTATTCTTGTCGCATACGGCACTTGCAAACAACCCGTTCTGCCCCTCAGCACCCGTTACAGGCTTCTTATCCATAGTCAGAGAGAGAACATTCGTACCTTTATGTGTTGCAAAAAGCTGCTGCACATAGTAGCTTACAGTACGTATGGAGTTCAGGTTGTCGAACCATATCATGTCCGGACGCCACTGCCAACCCTCTACATGGGCAAACAACGGTGCATAAGTAGCCATGTGCACAATATCCGCGTTCCGCTCCAATCCGGTCATAAAGGCTGCTTCGAGTAATGAAGCGTGGAAATGGTTCCACTTCTTGCCTTTGCCGTGGCACGCATATTCTCCGGCAAAAACTTTCGGGCCCTTACGGTCGTAGTTATCATAGCGTGCTCCCTGACCGAGGAACCATGATTCGGGACGATAGAAATGCTCGTCTACCAAATCCGCTTTCAGTCTTTTCATTTCCGGCCAGAGATAATCGAACTGTTTTCCTTCGGAATCGGGACCGGAGCTGCCCACAATCTTGATGTCGGGATAGGCCTTACGGATAGCCTTGACAAACGGTTCCAGATGTTCGGGATATTCTTTTCCCCACTGTTCGTTGCCGATACCGATAAACTTCAGATTGAACGGTGCGGGATGTCCCATTTCGGCACGTACCTTTCCCCACGGCGTATCAACAGCTCCATTCGCAAATTCTATCAAATCGAGTGCATCCTGAATATAGCTGTCCAAATCGCAAACAGCCACATGCGCATCCGCATTCGGGTTCTGGAATTGGCAAGCCAAACCGCAACTCAGTACCGGCAACGGTTCTGCACCAATTTCCTCGGAAAGTTGGAAGAACTCATAAAATCCCAAACCGTAACTTTGGTAATAGTCGGGGAAGAAACGATGCGGGAAAGTATAGTGCCAACGGTTCTCATTCAGCGGACGGTTCTCTACCGCACCAACCGACTTTTTCCAGTCGTAGCGTGATGCAATATCAGTACCTTCCACAATACATCCTCCGGGGAAACGGAACACACCCGGCTTTATGTCTGCCAATGCCTGCGCCAAATCCTTGCGAAGTCCGTTCTCATGTCCTTTCCAAGTATCTACCGGGAAGAGGGAGATATGTTCCAAATCCACTGTTTGCGGTGAAGCCAGGAAGATACGGAGAATAGCTTTCGGGTTAGTCACTTCCGACTTTAAGACCACTTGATATTTCTTCCACTCCTTTGAATCCACCGTTACCTCGGCTGTGGCAAAAGCCTGTTGCTCGCCCATGGATTTTGTATCGGCCAGTTCCACACGAATCTTGCTTGCTGCATCTCCTTCCGGTACACGTGCCCATACGGAAAAACGATACTCCTCCCCTTTCTTTACGCCGATACCGAAAAAGCCTTCATTGTCCAATCCCGTTTGCTTATGCGGATGTCCGGCATACGCCAGACGCACATAATGCGGGTTCCTTTCAAAAGGGCCGTCGTCTTTCAGAGACACTTTGCCGAATGTCTTCCACCCCATAAAAGGTTGTGGAAACTCAAACGAGCGGTTTTTCACAAGTTCGGCATACAGACCGCCGTCGGCAGCATAATTGATATCTTCGAAAAACAAGCCGTACATGGTAGGCTGAATTTCCGCACCGGGTTTCCCGGCTTGTATCACCAATTCATTTGTTTGTGCTTGAAGTGCCGAGCCTGCTGCAAGGGCCAACACCGCCAATAATCCTTTGTATTTCTTCATGGTATAAAAATGTATATATGATTATTTAATTCTCTTTCCCCATACAGACCTGCCACGACTGTCCAAGCCTGTGAAAAGAACGGTTTCCGTTTCGTTCTCCCAATCATGTCCGGCAAACACAATCAGATTATCCACGCACTCGCCTTCCAGCGTCAAAGATAATAATTGCTTTGCTTCCGAGAGACTCCAGTTTCCTTTATTTTTACCTAAACATCCATTTTTCTCAAAAGACAGTATGCTCGAAAGGTTCCACTCTTCGTCTTTAAGCTGACCTTCGCCCCACAAAATCTGCCCTGCCTCCAAACGACGCTCATAGGCAGGCTCCTGCACACGTACAATCTCCCACTCGCCTGCCATATCAGCTGCCGAAAATTTACGGGGAGCGCTACCGGCATAACGTTCGGGCGATACCACCGGCCAACCGTCAGGCGTAAAAAATACTTGACGCAAATGGAGATCCATCATCTGATTATGCGGAGACAAACGCCCCTGATGCGCCATGAAATATTGTCCCTCATCCGATGTAAATACGCCACAGTGTGCCGTACCCGCCCATCCCGGATGATTATTGAAACGGTACGGAGCGGTCAGTATCGGAAAATTGTTGGTAGTATCTTTCAGTTCCACACCGAAGAAATCGGTGAACGGACCTTCTGCCTTATCCGAACGTCCTACCCGCACGTTATAAGTGGTCATCAGCGGATCGTACGAAACAAACAGGTAATATTGCTTCAGTTCGGAATTATAAATAATTTCGGGAGCCTCCAGGTTATCTTTCCAATAAGTGGCGCGACGGGCGGTAAGATGTCCTTGATTTCCCTCTTTGACAGGAAGTCCCGTTTCGGGATTCAACTCCACACAGTACAATCCGCCGAAGAACGAACCGTAATGCATCCACCACTTCCCGGTAGCGGAATCAACAATGATACTCGGGTCAATGGCGTTCATGACCGAAGTTTCATCGGTCTTGACCACACAACCGCGTTGCGTCCACGGACCTTCGGGTGATGCGGATTCCGCCATACCTATATAGGACGTGTTGCGACCGAAAGCCGACACACAATAATAGAGCCTGTATATATCGCCAAAAGGAATGATATAGGGGGCCCAGATATTGGTAGCCCCTTTGCCGCCTGTATGAGCGTGTACCCATTGTATGGCTTCCTGCGGTATTTCGGGAAAAGCCCAACCGATGAATTCCCATTGAACAAGGTCTTTGGAACGGCGCATTTGTATGTAGCCTAACGGAACATCTTTCTCCTCGGCTTCCTTACGGTTCTCACCCAAAATGGCATCGGTGGAATACATATAATAATAGTCGCCCAGTTTGCGGCACGACGGATCGTGTACATTGTAAGTTCCCCACGAGCGGTAATTGTCCATAGAGGACAAAGCGGAATAGTCATCCTGCCAAGGATTGGATGAAGCCACAGGAACAAAAACCGGAGAATTGCAACCGGCAAATGAAACTCCCATAGACAGGACAACCATACATAACAAATTTCTCATAATATCAGTAAATAAAAAATTACATTGCAAATGTACGCCATGCCCAAAGCACAAGAGGTGGATATATGAACTTTTGAGGTGGACAATCCGACAACTTTACAAAAAAGACCGCAGACTTATTAGGGTTGTCACAAGTAATCTATTAACTTTGCTTTCGCTAATACCAATTGATAAAACAATGCATAAGTTTTTCTACCTTATTATATTATATATCGCTTTGGCAAATCCCGCTTTCCTGCGGGCGCAGGAGTCTTTTACCGACCGGTACAACACTATCTATATAACCATGGACGAGGGGCTTCCCAGTAATTTCGTCGACGATATATACAAAGACAGGCAAGGCTTCCTTTGGATTTCCATGTCGGGCGGCGGACTATCCAGATACGACGGTTACGAATTCATCAACTTCACTCCGTCCACCCCGCATTGCCGACTCAAAAGCAACTTTATCCGCAAAGTCCACGAAGACAACTTCCGGCGGCTTTGGGTTGTTTCGGAAGGAGGTACGGATATTATCGACCTCACAACCATGCAATCCGTACTGCCCCATGACTCCCGCAAGCTGTTGGAAACGCTCGTCAAGCAACCCGCCTCCATGATTACACAAGATATCAACGGATGTATCTGGCTGTATTGCGGCAACAGCCTGCACCGCATCGCTTTCCGCACCAACGGAGATATAGAAAGCATCCATTCGCTGGAAGTCTCCAACCCTTACCGATACGACATCACTTTTAAGGATGTTGAAAGCGAGGGAAAAGTATGGATAGGCATCAACGGCCGATTATACAAAGTGGGCATGACCGCACAAGGCACACTGAAAGAAACGCTGATTGCCGATTGCCTGAGTTTTGCGCCGGACCTCTATTTTACGGACTTCATAGCCAAAGAGAGTGAAGTTTGGATTACCACCGACAAAGGGCTGTACCGATATAATAAAAATGAGAACATAGTGAAACAATATGTGCATATTGCCGGCAATCCGCATTCCCTCTCACAGAATTTCCTGACCTGCCTTGCCGTAACCAACGACAAACAACTGCTGGTTGCCAGCCTGAAAGGTATCAATATATACAATCCTATAAATGATAACTTTGAGCGCATAAGCGACCGGGCATCCAATACCGGCAGCAAAATGCTGAACAGCAATTTCATCAACTGCATCACCGTAGAAGGGAAACATATCTGGGTGGGAACCGAAAGCGGCGGCATCAACAAAATGACAGCCAAACGCCTGTCCATACAGAATTACCGATACGATAACAAAAACCTCCAAACAATTTCCCACAATCCGGTGAACGCCATTTACGAGGATTATAGCGGCAACTTATGGGTAGGTACGGTAGAAGGAGGATTGAACAAAAAGGCGGCGGGCAGCGACAGCTTTATCCACTATACGCACGAAAGCGGCGCACTTACCCACAACTCGGTAAGCGCCATCACCGCCGACGGACAGGGCAGGTTATGGATTGGTACGTGGGGCGGCGGCATCAACCTTATCAATCCGCAAAACCCGCAGCGCAGGATAGAAGCAATCACCGCCGCGAATGAAAACAACTACCCCATCGACTTTATCGGAGTGCTGACCTACGACTCCATCAATAACGGTATGTGGATTGGAGCCAACCAAGGATTATTCTTCTACGACCTCCGGCATAAGCGGCTCCGCTCTCCGCTCGCCAATGGCGCAGCCGAAAACATACGCGGCTGCATCGGTTCTATCATAGACAAAGACGGACAACTGTGGATAGGCTGTCTGGAGGGCGTCTATATCATCGATCTCCATTCCTGTCCCGCTTCGTCGCCGGACGGAGTTTTCCTGTACCGCCACCTGAAATACAAACTGGACAATCCGTCTTCCGGGCTGATAGAAAAGATATGCTGCTTCTACGAAGCTCAGGACGGCACATTATGGCTGGGAAGCAATGGCTACGGCATATACAAACGCAGGCAAAACGAACGCGGTGAGGAACAGTTCATCTGCTACAATTCCCTGCACGGCCTGCCCAACAACAGCATCCGCAGCATTCTGGAAGACGACAAAGGATGCATCTGGATAGCTACCAATAACGGGCTGTCACGTTTTCAGCCTGCAGAAAACCGTTTCGTCAGCTACAACCGGCAGGACGGTCTTGCCGACACCCAGTTTTACTGGAACGCCGCTTACCGTTCCCGGCACAGTAAGCTCTACCTCGGCACAGTATCCGGGCTGGTTGCCATAGACTGCAACCTGCCTACCGTACCTACCCAGTCTTCAAAAGTACGGTTCACCCGCTTGAAGGTAGGCAACGAGGAAATTTTCCCCGGCACCGACCGACTGCCGCTGGATATTGCCGTAAGCAAGGAAATCTGCATTCATGAACGTGAAAAATCTTTCTCACTGGAGTTTTCCGCACTCAACTACGAGTCCGACAATACCGCGACCTACAGCTACCGCTTGCTTGGTTTTGACAACCGGTGGATACACGTACCCGGCAACCGGCGTTTTGCAACCTACACCAACTTGTCTCCGGGAGACTATACGCTGCAAGTGAAATATACGCCCTACGACCAAGCCGAAGAAGAGAACATAACGGAACTTCAAATCACCATCCGGCCCTATTTTTACAAGACGGCATGGTTTATATTGATTATAATCGTACTGGTCGCACTCGCCGTCTGGCAATTCTACCAATGGCGCATACGAAGCCTGAAAGAGCAAAAGGAAAGGTTGCACCTGAAAGTGGAGCAACGTACCCATGAACTGAAAAAACAAAAACAACTGCTGGAGGAACAGACCGAAGAGCTGTTCCGCCAAAACCAGATGCTGAAGCAACAAAACGAGAAGATTACCCGGCAGAAGGCGCAACTCACCAAGATGACACGCAAAATACAGGAACTCACTCTGGATAAAATTGCGTTCTTCACCAATATCACACACGAATTCCGCACTCCGATTACTCTGATTATAGGCCCGATAGAGCGTGCACTAAAGCTGAGTTACAATCCGCAGGTAATTGAACAGCTGCACTTTGTAGAACGCAACTCCAAATATCTGCTATCGCTCGTCAACCAGCTTATGGACTTCCGCAAAGTGGAATCGGGCAAGTTGGAAATAGTGAAAACGAAAAATAATTTCCTGAAATTCGCCAATGAGCTGATAGTTCCTTTTGAGGTTTTCGCCAAAGAAAGGGGTATCACGCTGAAGCGTTACTACCGGATGCCTTTGCCTGAAATATCCTATGACGAGGAAGCGATGCACAAGGTCTTGACTAATCTGCTGAGCAATGCCATCAAGTTCACCCCCAACGGAGGAAGTGTATCTCTGTTCATAGCCTTGCTGCCATCTGCCGAAGAAGGCAAGTCAACGCTTTACATCTGCGTCAGCGACACCGGAAGCGGCATTCCCGATGAGGATACAAACAAGATATTCAACCGCTTCTACCAGTCGCAAGGACAAACCAAATATCCCATGTACGGACAGGCGGGAAGCGGCATCGGGCTCTACCTGTGCAAACGCATCGTACAAATGCACGGCGGTGAAATCCATGCACAAAACAACCGCACAACCGGTTGCTCACTACGCATTCTCCTGCCGGTAACTCCGGAAAACAGCACAACGGAGACAATAGCCGAAAGCACCCCGCAGCTTACGGTGACCGATACGGTACAGACATCCGAGAGTACCGGAAAGGGCCTGTCCATTCTGGTTGTAGAAGACAATGCGGATATGCGCGGGTATATCCGTTCCATCCTGCGGGACAAATACAATGTACTCGAAGCCGCCCACGGAGGAGAAGCCCTGTCCATACTAAACTCGCATGCGGTAGACTTTATCATCAGTGACCTGATGATGCCCGTTATGGACGGCATCGAACTGTCCCGCCGGGTAAAGGAGAACTTCACCATCTCCCATATTCCTTTCCTTATGCTGACCGCCAAAACATCACAAGAGTCACGTTTGGAAAGTTACCGCATAGGGGTAGACGAATATCTGCTGAAACCGTTTGATGAAACACTGCTGCTTGCCCGAATAGAGAATATCCTTGAGAACCGCAAGCGCTATCAAAAGAAGTTTGCCATTGACATGGACGTAGATGCCTTGAATATGGAAGAAGAGTCGGGCGACAAGAAGTTCCTCAACCGCATCATGGATGTCATTAAGGAGAACTACAAAAATTCCTATTTCGAGGTCAGCGATTTCTGCGAAGCGGCAGGTGTAAGCAAGAGTCTGCTGAACAAGAAACTGCAAAGCCTTGTCGGACAATCTGCCGGACAGTTCATACGAAACTATCGCCTGAACATTGCCCGCGAAATGCTGCTGAAAAACCGGGAGAACAAAAGCATGAATATTGCGGAAATTGCATATGAAGTAGGATTCAACGACCCCAAATACTTCACCAGATGTTTCACCAAATATTTTAATGCAACACCAAGTTCCTTGCTCAACGAGGAAGAATTCTGATTTTCAACAAACGCCGTCAGACTGTATAAGTTATTGGAGTTCCTCTACCACCCAACGTTCAATATTGCGCGTGGTGTTACTGAAGT
>ENA-OWPN01000608-OWPN01000608.1-human-gut-metagenome-genome-assembly--contig:-NODE-608-length-46125-cov-114.403126_pt1 | contig 46125 bp, 60 predicted proteins | sample MGYA00248266_ERZ651850 | MGnify/ENA primary metagenome ERZ651850 (study PRJEB26924, sample SAMEA4378296) | human gut metagenome | biome: human gut; feature: human-associated habitat; material: faeces... | reverse complement strand
AACCCGCTGAACAGAGATATTAGCCGTGATGACATTCCCAAGGGTGGTCGTATTATCCGTCGCCGTAAGCCCCCCGACTACATTCAGACTTTGGGACATCGTGACACCGGATGCAAAATTTACGGCATCATAGAAATACACGCCACGATCAAAATAAAGAGAACTCCCGATGCCTGTATCTACATAAAAATTACCATCATTATTGCCCCGGTAAATCCGCATTTCCGCGATGGATAAAGATGCCGATATACCGCCTGACGCATGAATATACAGATTTAAATCGTCGCCAGTTCCAACGTTGATCGATCCATTGATGGTTTGAGTCCCAGCCCATGTATTATCGCCTGATTTAATTTGCTCGATTCTTTCATTTAATGAAGAATGTGTTACAAGGTCACTTGAATCCAGAGGAAGGAAAACAGCTTTCATACTCCCTACCGTGAATTCCGTCACAATGGTTTTGCAAATAGAGGCATTGTTTCCCGTCGCCGGAATAAAATCGTAATCATCCCCGGCATTCCCATATGCAAATAAAATCTCTTGCTCGCCGTGCCTGGCAAATACCCCCAATTCCCTATGATAGAAATCGGTGGTAATAATGTCGGTAGCCAACCGCGCAAAAACCCTTATATGCCCTCCTTCTTGTTTTTCGATTTTTTCAATGGGAAGGCGGTGAACTTCGTGGACAAGGGAAGTCCGGGCCGTAATATCGGAATCCTCCAACAAACCATCTCCAACGCCTACTCCGGAAAAAGTCAATGGCGTCCCGCCTTCAAGGATCAAATCTTGAAGCAATTCTAACCCTGTGGTGGTGATTACCATATTTTGAAAAGATGCCATAATATTTTGATAATAATTTACTTAATAGAAATTTTAGGAGATTCGGAACCGGCTTGACGTGTAGAAAAAGCCAATCCTGCATTGATTCCAATGTCCGGCGTGTGGTCCTGCCATACGTCCACCCGCACGCTCAATGATTTATGGACGGCCACGGTTGCCCCAATATACATCGGGATGCCCGCCAAAATCTCATTGACTACCTTTTCCAGCCATTGGGATTTTCGTTTCACACGCGCAAGGATCTGTAAAAACTTCGCTTCATTCTCTTTGGACATGGAGCTTGGATTATCTACAATAATGCGGAAATAATGGGGCTGGCCGCCGTAATTGAACCATTCTTCAACGCGAGCCCCTCCGAAGATATCATTCACCACATCAGCCACGGCCCCTACGGTTCCGAGTTTCATGTAAATTTTGTCGGAATTGAGAATCGTGGCTCGTTTTTGCTCAAGGGAGTAATCGGAATTGTACCAGAAGATATTCAGCTCGGCCGCCAGAGCGTCAAGTTCAGCGTTCCCCAGCATGCCTAACTGGTCCCAGGTGGAAAGCCTTTTGACTTGCTGAGCAAGCGGCTGCAACACTTCGGACAATCCATCAGCCAGAGCGCAATTATCCTCTCCCGCTCGCATGAACAGGGGAAGGAGTTTCTTGATATCTACGTCTTCCAGGTTCATTCTTCAATGGTTACATGGGACACATTGATTCGCCCATTCCAGCGGGGAATCTGCAAATCGGAAACGGACGTGAAAACAGGAGCTTTCACGTCCACGCGAATACAGGTATCCAGCAGGTAGGCTCTCAATCGGTCCGGGTTGATATCGCGCCCTATCACGCTATTCTGCCATTCGCGGTATTGTTCAATGGCTCCCCCTGCCCCTTCAATGGCCTGAACAGTTTCCGATTCCTCAGCCTTGGAACAGTAATAAGTCAGTTCGATGCCATATTCGACGGGGGAAGGTCCTGATACGCTCACCTTGTCTCCCAGCGGCTTGACATCATCGGCAGTCACGGCGGTGAAGACCTCTTGAAGAGTGGCTTCTGAGGGATCTGCTCCATGGGCTTCACAAATGACAAGCAACACGGTTCCGGCCTCCTGATCGGAAATCACTTTCACGTCAGCCACATTGGCACTCGCTGACTTGGCAAAATAAGAATAAGCTCCGGCTGTGCCTGCTGTCGTGAATCCTGATGGCGCCAGCCGAATACGTTCCCGGTAATGGTTATCACCGGTTCCATCATCCCCATTTACCGGATCAATGGCAGACGGGTAAGGCTCCCCGTCATCCCCTCCTGCACTCTCTGTAATATTGACAACCCCGGCCACGAACGGTACATCATCAGCAAACGTCTGAACTCCCCCTGCAGGTATGCCGTTTGTCTTTATCCCACCCTCCGTAGCGGTGGCCGCCACTTCCACGGTCATAGCTCCGGTAGGTATCATGGCCGCTGAATCTGTGGCAAAATATACCGTGTTATCTGCTGTGCATCGTGTTCCCGCTGGGATAATCGTCGGCACCGTTCTTTCAGCAGCCAGCGAAAACTTGAGAATGGTTCTGGCCGGCGTTGGAGATAACCGACTGCACCCGACACGTTCACCGAGCGCATCCAAAACCTTACCCCTGGCATAGGTCAACAGGCGTGACTTGCAGGCTTCATTCATACTGGATACCAGGACAGAAAGAGCATATGCCATACCCTCCGCAAAAATCCTCCGTTCGTCTCCGGGATAAAGCAATTCACCCGTGGCATTTTCCATCTGTGCCAACAGGTTATCTTTGAGTTTCCCGGCGTCGATATCGGTAAAATTGATGGGTTCCTCCTGCATGTTGTTAGATGGTTCCGTTTGCCGTTAAATCGTAATTTCCCAACTCGGGCATACCGTCCACATCAATTCCGTTGAACGATATCCGAGGTTCATACTGGGCGGCCAGCCAGTACCCTTCCGCAATCAGCAACGGACGAGCGGACGTCTCTGGTTTGTCCGTGATGGAACTGTCCATGCCGCGCAATACATCAAATCGCACTTCTCCACGCGTCATCCTGAACAGGTTGACAAGGCAAAGTTGAGGCAATCCATTTCCTGTGCTTTTCATGAAAGTCCTAATTTCTCTTTCCATTTTTTCGCGGCGGCACGATCTGCATCTGTCACTCCGGAAAATGCGTCCATTTCGCCCTTCTTGGCCTTCTTCTCCCCCTTAGAGGGGCCTTTCCTGCGTTCCTTGACGTCTTTCCCGGTTACGGAAAGGGGCTTGTCCTCCATAAACTCCAAAGATAAATCACAGGACATCATTTCTCCCGTTGGTCCAAATACACAATTAGTAATATCCACCTTCATGAGGATAGACCGGACAGGGCCATAAATCCTGTTTCCAAGGATAAATGGCATGGACTTTCCAAGGTCACGTACCCATGAATTATACTCCGTAATCGGAGGCAAACCACCGGCATGAATGCTGCTCATGGTCGACACGACGAAACTCTGCGGCTGGTCGCCTCCTTTCACATCAAGAGGATTTTGGGCTTCCGTAGATTCCTGCTGTTCCACTTCCAGACTGGAATCAAGCCTCATGCCGTCCAGCAACGGGCTATTTGTCCGCTCTGAAACTTCAAAAACATGTGTCCCCCAAAACCCAATCATTGTCCCAAGCCTGAATCCATCATAGCGGAACAACAACGTGTATATGGCTCAGGTCATTTGGGAGACGTCGTTTCTCCGTTTTGAGAATCCGTATGCGTATGTTCGGCCAGACTGACACCTTTTCCGGTCACATCCTCCGTCACCGTCAGACTTCCCCGGATGGTTCCGTCCCATTCACCGTCACATCTTCCTATGACGTATCCTCCCATGGATTCATCTTCCAGATAATAGACGGATTCTCCAACGCGGATATTCCCCATCGTCTCTCGCCAGTAAAACGGAATCACCAATTCATGAGTCACAATACCAGGATCATTATCAGGCACGCAACGGGCCTTCCTGCCATCAATAATACTGTGGATTTTTCCCTTCTGTACGTTCATGGTCGTCAATATGAGAGCGGTTTCCTGATCCAGAAACGCGTCTTCTTGGCTTTCAGGTCGTGGCGACAACGGTAAATAAAGGCAGGTCCCATCCATCCGTTGGCAATAATCTGGACAACGCTTCCGGCTGCCAACTCCCGTTGCGTGTTCATGCACACCTCCCCACGGCGGCTCTTCTTATTGGCATCCCGGAGAATGGCCTGGGATATCCGGTTGGCGACAGCCTGAGTAGATGCCATTTCGGAAATGGTCGTGACCAGTTCCTTCCCCGTTTTCACATCTCCATCTGCGCCGGTTCCGGTAAAAGAGGAATTCCGCACCTTGGCAGAGCTGTAGGCCGTATGGGCGTCATCCGTGAACTTGGTCTCTACGGTCGGCCCCAATGTCAAAATCTTGGCACAGTCCCGGTTCTCCATGGTCTTCTCATCATACAGGCACAGCGTTTTGTCATAGACAAGGAAAGATGCCCCGGCAAGCTTGCACCGTTCGTGCAGGAAAGCCAAATCAGACTTCCCACGCTGCTGCACATACGGGTATTTGATATCGCTCACGCCGTAATTTTTCACGGAAAGTTTGTTGTCCCGGGCTACAGTAGCGGCCAACTGAGGAAGGGACATGTTTTCAAAGCTCCGGCTCTTCTTGTTCGTCGCCGACTTCGGCACGCTGAAAGCTCGCAAAGTGTATTCCCCGGAAGAAGGCTTGAGAGATTCAATGAGCATCACACCGGAATTGACCACTCCGTCTGTAATCTTGACGGTATCCCCTTCCTTGCTCGGTTTCCAACCTACCCATCGGCGTTTGGTATCCGCAAAATGTATTTGAAGGGAATCGGCTTCCCCTTCGGCGTGCATCTCATAAATGCACGCTGTGACGGAAATACTGGACGTAATATCTTCATCATTGATGAATACGCGCAAACCGCCTGATTGCCGCTCTCCGGCATCTTCCGTGAAAGAAAGGTAAATCATGGCATCAATGATCTCTCCATCCTTCCCGATCATGCCTATTTCCCAGGAAACGTCCGTCAGCATGAACGAAACGCCTCCAAGAGACGTGCCGGAAAACAGACTTTTTGCCAGACCTATCGCACCGTTCAAGGTAAGAGCCTGACGCCAGTCGGATGTCTGTAATGTATCAAGCACGGAATTGGACAAGCTCCAGGCGGCGCCACTGCTCAGGTACAGGGGAGCACTCACTCCTTTCAGGCGTTTCAACGCTTCAAACGTCAGCCAGGGATTCCCACCCGTCAGTTTGGAAACATGGATGGAAAAACCGCACGTTTGCAATTCCCGTCCTGTTACACGGGACATACCATTTTCAGTATCCTCTTCAATTTTGATGCCTGCAGAAGCCTCAAAATCTGAAACTGGCAGAAAATGGCCCAGGATGGGGCCAAAAGGAAAAAGCTGCCATGTTACTTGAGCTCCGAACATTTCATTCCCCCTTTCTCCACGGAGGCAGGGACTCCGTATTCTGAGGTTCATCCATGACGGGAATCCGAACCTTCTCCCCGCCTTCAAAAATGACGATATGGGCCAAATCCGGATTTGCGGCAATCAGCACGTGCATCAGAGCTTCCTCCGTCCATGCATCAAAAGCTATTTTGTCCCAGGTCTCACCCCCTCGGGCTGTGTAAATGGAATAATCGTCAGGCATATCGTCCCTTGCTCCTTTCATTCAACCCGTCTTCAATCATGTCAATCAAATCGGGCATGACTTCACGAAGTTGCCGGATAATATCACGCTTGCTGGTTCCTTCCCCGGCCTTGATAACGGGGGAAAAAGTAATGCCTCCTACGTTGTAGTTCACAACGCTTTGTCTGGATTCCGACACGGGAGAAGCGACGTCCATCCCCAGCATTTCCGCCGCAGTCATCAAATATCCCTGGTTGGCCGCCCGATAACGGGGATCAAAAGAAATAACGGCCTCGGTTCCGGCTTCCCCGCAAATGGACGGTCCGGACGTAAAACCGCCGGCTGCTTTGGCCGGCATGGATTCACCACCGAATCCGAACCATCCTTTTACCTTACCAGTAACAGCTTGCTGTATATTTGCAACGCTCTCGATCATGGAATTGATCTTGGCAAACACATTCTGAATCCATTTCATCAGCACTTTCAACATGTCGATGACTCTCTGAATGGAATTCCTGAATGCCGTTTCCAGCATCTGGCCAATCAGCGGGAATAGAGGCTTCACTACATCATACACTCTATTGAAAGCTGTGCATATCCGTTCAATCCAGGCAATAACCTTCTTGATGTAAACCTCCACCTGCTGCAGAACGACACTCAACGTCGCCTTGATGAAATCCAGAATGGGTGGCCCAATCACTTTCACGACGGCCAAAACGGCATCAAACACCACGCGGAACCTCTCATACAACCAGGACAGCACTTCCTTGATGCCTTCATAAACCCGCTGCATGACGCCGACGAGCCCCGGCATATTTGTCTGGAACCAGTTTACAACGCTGCTGATACGGTCATTGATCCAGCCGCAGATATCATCCCAACTATTCCACAGCCATGCAGCGGCAGCCACTACACCGGCAATAGCAAAGGGAATCCAGCCGATGGCGACGACGGCAGCACCGATAGCCACAACAAGAGCGCCGCCAAATACTCCGACGAAAAACTTCCAGTTCTTGACAACAAATTTGTAGGTATCTTTAAGTCCCTGAATGACTTTCTCAAAATCCACCTCTTCAAGATACTTGGTAATGGATTCCCCTGCCGAATCCAGAACCTTGACCAACTTTTCTGACAAGTTGATGACATGCGGCAGAGCTTTATCAGCCATGCGTTCCAAGAGGGGAAGAATCTTTATCCCTATCTTGGTCATGAAATTTCTGGCAATATTGACAATCTTCGCCCATTTGGCAGCGAAATTATCCATCTGTGCCTCATAAGCTCGTTCAGCGATACCGGAGGATTCAAACATGGCTTGAGTCTTTGCCGCCATATTTGCTGCCTGAACCCCGGCAAGGTTCATTACCGCAGTCTTAGCCTCAATGGAGCTAAATAAACTGGCCAGTGCAGTCTCACTTCCTTTACATTGTTTTTTTAAGACAAGAAGAGAATTTTGGAAGCCAAGAGTTTCTAACATGGCCTGAGCGGACGAAAACCCTGCCTTTTTAACAGCAGTAGCCATCTCCTTTGTTGGCTGCATGAATCCTTGGAATGCACCTCTAAGCTGTGTGGAAACTTCTGCGGCTTTACCTGTTACACCAGTTAAAGTAGCAAAAGCCCCCGATAATTCTTCTTGCTTGATTTTCATCGCTGCCGCCAAGGGAATAACCCTTCCCATACTGGCGGCCAGATCCGGAAAGGTGGTCTGACCCAGCTTGACAATCTGGAAAGACATGTCTGCCGCCTTTTCCATAGCGGCGGCCGAAGTATCGCCGTACCCCTTTGTAATGGCTGATAACAAGCTGATACTCTCAGCGGTAGTTGCATTCCCGGCCTTCGCGGCCTTTGCGGCAATGCCTACCCGCTTAATCGTCTCTTCATTATCACCAAAAGCGGAAATGGTTTCATAAAGTCCGTTGGTCAGGTCGCTCGTAAAAACGGATGTCGTGTCAGAAAGATCCAGAACATCCTTCTGCAGCTCTCCAACCCTCTTGTGAACATCGCCGTCCAAAAGGGTTGCCACATTGGACATCTCTTTTTGAAGTTCGATGGCCTGACCAACGGACTTTGCCGTAACCGCGCCGAGGGCGGCTGCACCGGCAACCGCCCCCGTGAGTGTAATGGCGCCCAGGGCTTTGTACTTGGACACCAGAGATCCAACACTTTTATGGACACGGGAAAGCGTTCGTTGCAGAGACGGGTGAATTACCCCGCCGATGCTTACGGTCGCTTTCATGGTCTTTTCCCGCGCCATAATGGTCTATCTCCTTTTTTTGCGCCGGTGCGCGTTCTGTTTTTCCGCCTTCTGGCGTTCCTTCTCGGCATCTTCTGCGGCTTCCTGAAACTCCGTCCAGAAATCGACGAGAGGCATTTCCATCAGCTCTTTTCGGGTAGCGTGGAATCGCTCGGAGTAGATTCGGATCGCCCTTCGGAGGTCTCGTTCGCTTGCTCCTCGGGCGTGGCTCCAAAAAAATTCAGACCAACCAGCATGACCTTTGAAACGTCACTTCCCCGGAGGCGGTCGAAGTCTTCCACGGTCCATCCCTTCCCCTTATTGCTCGCCAGGATGACTTGCACGCCAATCGAATAATTCATTCCATAGTCATTCACGGGAGTGACCTCAGGAGAATATCCACGGCGGTTCTTCATGGCGGTGAAATAATCATTGGCCGTAAATTCCCCGAAATCATATTCAATTTCCCGGATATCCTGACCGTTGATCTGAAACGGATACTGTAATTCTATTTTTTCCATAATATGGTGTGTTGATGGTTAATTGTTGATATTAAAGCATGCTGCGGATGCTTTCAGAGTAGTCTTTGCCGTTGATCCAGCACACGCCTTTGACGACATCAATGTCCAGATACTTGTTTCCGTCCACGTAAAGCTGATAGGAGAGGACAGTAAACGGAAGTTCGTTTTCGCTGGCTTCTCCCGCGGTAATCTCCACTCCGGGTGCCGACTTGGGAATCACGCGCATGAACGCCTTGATATGCTGGGCGGTACTGGTACCGTCAGCGGACACGCTCTGCTGGGCGACATTGGAAATCAGATCAAACGGCTCCGGAGTAAGGGATTCCAGGAATTCCTTGCTGACGCCCGTCTTGGTAATGGATGCCTCCATAGCCTCCACCTGCTGCCAGACTGGCAATTCCAGTTTGCCGCCAGCCGCCTGGATTTCTACTATAACGGGGGTAACTTCAGGCAGCTTGATGGGGATATTGTACCCTATCTGTTCCCCTTTCGCGTAAACGGAGGAAGCAATACAAGCCCCTTTCAATTCTTGAAACTTCATGAATAATAATCCTTTCTATATTGGGTGTTATGCTGAATAAACGGACAGACCGGAATCCGTGTAGGAAACAGAGATGGTGCCACTCTTGAACTGCGGCGTGGGCGTGGCGGACAGGTTCCAGCGGAAATCTCCGTTCATCACGTCGGAATCGGCATTCTCGCTCGGAAGGAAAATGCACTCCGGATTCCCGACAAGGTATCCTTGGGCCACATACCCGGCCAGCTTGTCATTTTCCCGGTGAATGATCTCGTCCCGAAGCTGAATAGTCATCGGTTTGTCAACCCTTGGCGCCCATTCCTTCTGGAAGCTGTTCACGATGTGTTCCAGCATCCGGATATTCGTGTCAAAGATATGGAGGGCATCGGACGTTACCCCGAACGCATAGGCTGCCGTATGGCCGCCCCAAAGAACCCACTTCCCGTTGAATGGCGCCACGGTGGAGATGCCGTTTTCGTTGAGTGCATTCCCCGTCTCCTGGTCGAAACCTCTGTTCTTGGCACCATCGCCGAAATACTGGCAAATGACCGGCACCGCCTTGTTGGAACAGGTCTCGCCGGGAACGCCATCGTGGTCATTATCCACCATCTGCATCACCCAAACGGCCAGTGTGGAAAGATGGTAAATCTCTCCGGTGCTGGTCTTTGCCTGGGGCCAGAACACCTTGGAATATTCAGATGTGTACCCGTTTGCCTTCTTCCAGGCTTTGGCGGCTTCTATGGTTCCTGCATTTTCCAAGGGGATATCAGCCGCCACGAAAGCCATCCAATGACCGTTGATCTTCTGGCTGGCGGTAATCAGGGCATTATACACGGCTGGAATATGGGACCACCCGGGGGCGGCCAGCAAATTCGCAACCTGAAACTCCTGAGCATAAAGGAGGGGAAGAGCTCCAATTCCGGAATACTCCCCTTCGGACGTCACGCCGCCGATGATATCTTCTGCCGTAACGGCAGAGCTGTCCACAGCGTGATAAGTGGCATTCACCGTCGTCTTCGTGCGGTCCATCACGGTCACAATCACGCAAGAACGTGTAAAATCGTAATCGAGGGAATAATCCGTTCCTTCGGCCATATCGGCCAGGGCAAACGTATCAAGAATGATTGCGTCGCTGATGAACTCGGCACGGCCATTCGTGAACGTGAGAACCTTCTCCACTTGTTCCGCTTTCCGGTGCTTGTCGGGATCAAGAACATTGATGATGTAAATAGGTCCGCAATTCCCCAGCGGATTGTTGAAATGGGCGCTCACAGCCTCACAAAGCGTGTAAGCTGCCCAGGTTGACGAATACCCGCAAACTGCCTGGGCCTGCGTGAAATTGGTAAGCCTCACGGGGGTATTGATGACGCCGGAATCGGCATATCCCCTCACGAGGTTGACGGGAGCGGTCCCGAAATAAACGGGAATCGTCCCGGACTGGATCGCGCTCTTGGCCTGGGTCGCCCCAATGCCTCCATACGCGCCGTGTAGGTATGTAGTAGCCATAATATTATAATGATAAGTTTGTTAAAAAATCAGAAGAGGAACTGTGAAAGTCGATGGAAAAAGAAATGTGTCCCACGAAGAACGGATAATGGTCTATCAGTACCCTGTTTTCATGCATGGGTCCAAAAGTCAGGGTATCCGTCCTGATACGGTGGCCGTTGATGATGACGGCTCTTTCAAGGCGATCCCTCGTCAGGTCAATGAAAGACACCAGGTCCCGCCATCCCTCGGCGTTTGGCGTGAACTTGCCCGGCGTGTGTTGGCCGGGATTCCACACCTGCAGAATCAGGCGAACATCCAGAGACCCGGACCTTTTTACGACATCATGTTCTCCCTCGATAAGCTGCACGATAATACTCGGTGCCTTGTAATCTTCCTTCTCGGATTTGGAAGAACCAGGCGGAGTGAAAATCGTGAAAACGGTCGGATGCCCCATATTGTAGGCATACTTGGCCGCATTGCTTGACTTGAGTTCCGGGGGAACCTTGAACTCAAGATCATTGACCACGTTGTCACGCAGCCATTGTGCAATGTCATCGAGGGCTTTTTGTATTGTCATAATCGTCAGATATTTTCCGTGAGTGAAACCACGGACATCCCAAGTTCTTCACGCCATGCCGCAACCAGGTACACCCGGTCGTCAACTTCAAGCGTTGATCCTGCTTCCTGCGGCTGTGGCATGTCTGCCGTGGCCGCCTGCAATGTCCGCTTTTTGACGGTAAGGCCGTAATCCTGGTTTCCCGGGGTAAGCTCTTCATCATAGAAAACGGCAATGATCTCTTTCCCATCCACGACATGCCGTTCCCCGAAGTCTTCCAGATTCAGGAAGACTTCGGAGATATCGGCATTCATGTCGGCTTTCAGGCTCATTCGATGCCGTGTTCGGGATTGACAGTCGGAATGTCTGCTTCCAGTGCTTCCAGCGCGGCAATCAGATCATCCTTCCTCATGGTTTCCACATTTTCAATGTCGCTCTTGGTGGCCAGCTCACGCAACTCGGCCACTTTCAGCTTACGCAAATCCGGCTTCTGCTCTTCCTCATCTTCAAAAGATGAGGAAGACACCAATACGGCAATGCCGCGGTCAATCAATTCCTGCCCTTTTTCAGGATCAATTTCAAAGGGAGGATCCTGCGGGCGCCGGAGAATGACACGTCCTCCCTCGTGTTGCCCGTAATTACTTTTTACCTTGATAATAAACATAATCGTTATTCCTTTCCGGTAATATTTGTGAGACTTATGCACCTGCGGAAGCCGTCAGCACGTCGGCACACACCCAGCATCCCTTCTTCTTTGGCACAAGAAGCGGACGGCTGGACAGGATGAACTTCCGAATATCGTTTTCATGGTCGGAAACATACTTCGGAACGTACTTTTCAGCGTAGGTGTTGAACGGACCGCCCGGCTCATCCATTTGAGTGACGGAGGCATACAGGGTCTTTCCGGCATTGGGTGCAGTCATGATGACTTTGTTTGGAGCGATGAAGGGAGTCATGGTTCCATCCTCGTCTTCGTATTCCTTCATGTACTGGATAACGCGCAGAAGAACGCCGTCCACGTTCATGAATCCCAACACGAGAGCGCCGGACTCCTGAAGCTTCGGCTCAATTTTACCCATTTCAAATCTGCGGTTGTCGAACAGTTTTTGAATGTAGGAATTGGACTGAATCAGTTCGGCCGCATCCGCGCCGGCGATCACGTCAGCGGCGGCACAGCCCTTGGACGTCAGCACGCGGCTCATGGCTTTCAAGTCACCAAGAAGGTTGGCGTCAGCGGCATCCCATAGTTTGCCTGGCGTATAAAGGCAGTCATTGACATCTCCGTGGAATGCCACAGTCTTCTTCTCCGTGGGCTTCCCGTCTTTGTCAATATACTGGCATTCGTAGCCGTCCGCCATCAGGCAATCTGCGGCCATCTTCTCTTTTCTGCGGCGGATGCGGTCTTTAAGGTCGATGAAATCACGTCCGGCAATAGCCGCTTCGCGCTGGTCTGGCGCCATACCGGAAAAGAGGGATTCTCCGAACCCTCGCTTCTTCAGGTCATCGACAGACAACAACCGGGAAGGAGCGATACGGGCCGGGGAAAATTCATCCGTGTAAAACGTATCCCGGTCACTATTGACGCTGCCTACCTTGATAAAAGGAGCCAGCTTTTTGTTTTGGGTATCATAGTCCACAAGCACCTTGTCACTGTGGAAAATATCTGTGCCTGGGTCACAGGGGAAATAGGTATCGAGCAGGAAGCTCGGCGCCGGTTCCAACCCGCGGACCATGGCGATCAAGGTCTGCGGATCTGTGAGATCAATGGTGGTTACTGCATTTGGGTCCATACTAATGGTTTTTCTATGGTTTATTTTTTGGGTTTGGTAGATTCGTTTGCGGCTTTGATGGCCTCTGCCAGCCTGGAAGTATAATTACCTCCGGCCTCGTTTCCTGTGGGAGCAATGGTTACTCTTCCTGTATTGCTGTCCTGCAAATCCGCAGCGCGGGAATTGAGGAAGTTGGCGCCGGAAAACTTGCCGGAGCTCATGGCTCTGAATGCCAGTTCCTGAGCGGTCATAGGCGTTTCTCCGAACTTGGCATCCTGAACAAGTTCCGGGTCAATACCGTTGGCAATGGCCTCAATGTCGGAAAGGCGCTTGCGTTCCTCAGCAATGGCCTGAGCAATAATTTCCTCCTTTGCCTTGGCGTCCGGCTCCTGACTGGTTGCCATCTTCTCCTGCAGGGCAGCCAATTCGGATTTCGCAGCGGCAAGTTCCTGCTCGGCTTGCAGCAACTTTGCCTGAAGGTCATCCTCGGAAGAATCTCCTTCGGCAGTCTGTTCCGATTGGACGGAATTGATGACGGCGACATGGAACCGATCCGGTATGGCTGCCCGAAAATCGGAAGACAGAACATGCCCACCGGCTTGCAACACAAACTTTCCGGAAGCGGAGGCGACGAGCTGCAGCTTGTTCGCCACTTCTCCGTCGATAAGGGTATCCGCAAATCCGTTGTCAATGGCTTCCTGGCCGGTCATCCAGGTCTCACGTGTAATCAGATTGCGGAGCTCGCCCACTTCCTTGCCGGTCTTGGCGGAGTAAATGGCGGCAATAGCATTTTCCATGGAATCCATAGCCTTGACCATCTTCTTCATGTCGGACAGATTCAGGGCATCAAACACAAACGTAGAAACGCCGTGAATCATGGTGATGCTTCCGGGATAAACCTGAACCTCGTCACCTGCACAGGCAATGACGGAGGCGGCCGAAGCGGCAATCCCTTCCACAATGACCGTCTTTTTACCGTTGAACCCTTTCAGGGCATTGTGAATGGCAATGCCGGTAAATAGATCCCCACCGCAACTGTTGAGGCGTATAGTCAGATTGTTCTTTCCCTTGCATTTGGACAAATCGTCCAGAAAGCCTTCCGGGGTGATATAGTTCCCTTCAATAGCCTGTCCGGTCCAGAAGTCCACGGGCTGCTGGGAAACAATATCGCCGTAAAGCACGATCTCCGCGGTATCGGACCTTTCATCCGCAACCACGTTCCAGAATTTAGGTGGTGTATTCATTTTCTTGTTGTTGTTCGGTATCTTTCTTGCTGCTGTCTGATGACAAGCTCTTTCTGATAGAAACTGCCTCGGAAATCATCACAAGCAGGGGCGCGAATTGGTCCATTTCCTGAAGAAGTTGTTCCACATTCTTGTTGAAATCTCCGCCGTTCAGCTCCGTTGTTGCCTGGGTATTCGTCTTCCAGCCATTCCGTACCATGATCTCCATGGCGGTAGCCTCCTTCACCGGGTCAAGGTGAGGCATCGACGGGCCATTCCACTCATGAGCCAGATAGGCGGCGCGTTTCAGAGGATCGGTAAAAAAGCCGGGAGCGGAAATGCGCCCGCGGGCAACAGCTTCACAGAACCATGCCTCATAAACGGGTTTGCAAAAGGTGGAAGCAAACTCTATCCGGTCAATCACAACCTTCTTCCAAAAATCCTGCAATGCAGCACGGGCCGCGCTATAAGACGTATTATAGCTCTTGAGCAACACGTCAACCGGAACCTCCATAGCGGCGCCGATCTGTGTAGCGACAGCCCTGACAAAGCCGTCAAAGCTATTCGTGGGATGCTTGGGGTCAACGCTCTTGATATCTTCTCCCGGACGCAGGAAGGCTACACCACCGGGAGACATCTCATAATCCTCAGGATTCCGGTCATCTTCATCGCCCCCCTCTTCGTCGGCATCGGAAGACAGACCTTGAGGTTTCAGGGCAGGTCCGTCACCATCCGTTTCTGTTGTAACGTAAATGGTAAAGCAGGTTTGCAGCAGGGCGGCGGCTTCTTCGCTGTTCAGGTAACGTCCCAACTGCATGATATTCTCAATGCATGGCGCAAGACTGGTAACACCACGGTACTGTTCAGGACGTTCGGCATCCATGATGTGGAGAATATTCGGCATTCCGGTTCTTTTACCGATTGCCTCAACTCTGGCCCATTTTACTGTTTCAGTTGACAATTCACCCGGAAAAGTATTGCGAATATGATATGCGACTACACGCCCCTTCTCATTTACCTCAACCCCATCATAAATATTATTACCGGTATCGGTATTCTTCCCATAGGTAGATAGTGGGGAAACATTGGTGGTACTCGGAGTGCAAACACGGTCGGCTTCAATCAGCCGCAGGCGCAAGCTGTAGGGATGCAGAATATCAGTCTCACCTACATCAAACAGGGCGAAAGTATCTCCAGATGTCTTCCAGGCCATCAGGGCAATTTGCTGCTGTTCGTAAAAATCGCTTAACCCGGAAACGGAGGCAGACCTGCGGTCAGCCGCCCACAACTCAAACTCCATTTCCAGAAGCTTGTTCAGCTTCTTGGATTCATCTTCGGAAATGCCAAGCATCTTGCCGTCCACCTGTGCATGCAGGTAAAGCCCCGGCCCGACAATAGCCGTCCTCAAGGTCTTGATGGCGGAAGTCGCCAGTGGCGCCGACATGTAAAGGGAGCGCGCCCGGCTGCGGAGGACGGAATTGTGACGGTCAATATCCTGTTTGGGAGAGCCGGAAACAGCGTGGTATTTCTTGAAGGCGCGGCGCGTCTTGGAAGCTCCGGCATCTCCATAGCCGTAATTCCTGAACTGCTTCCGAACCTTCGCTGTATATTTCTTTCCCATATGTTCAACAATCTTTCGGGACAAAAAAGGCAATGCACCTGCGTCCACCCCCGGAAAGTTCACGCTCAATCTCTCTTATCTCCGTTTCAATTTCACGGAGGTAAACCCTCAATTCCCCAAGGGACATATTATACGCAGCCTTGTTGCGTGTACCGATTCCGTAGCTCTGCGCCTTGCCGGACAAAACATTCCTGATCGCCTGTTTGACGGCGCTCTTGTCCTCATTCAACTCAACAAGGCGTTCCCGGAGTTTGCTGGTGCGCGTGGTTGCCATCGTTACGGCAATCATGATGGCGCCGGAAAATACAACAACGTGTATATGGCTCAGTCAAAAAGCCTTTCTTTGAAAGATGACCGCCGCGGACGGCGTGGAGTAGAAACCTTGGCAGTCTTGGACGGAGCATCCCGGAGCGCTCGTTCCCATGCATCAAAATCCGGGTTGATGACCTTCACCGCCGCCCGTGCGTAATTCCGGCAGTCAAGAGCCTCGTTTCTTTCATGTCCGGGAAGTTTTACCCATTTCATCACATTTCCCTCTACCACTTCCACTTCTGACAATAACCCGGTAAAATAGGCCATGTCGTACCCTCTCGACTCGTCAGGGAAGTGCATGTAATTTGGCCCCGGATCCTGAACCTGGACGGCAGACATAATCGCGGATTTGCCGGCGTTCACACCGAGATTATAAAGAATGTAGGTGTTATTCTTGTTGCCCGCAATCGGTACACGGTTCGGAGGTGTGATAAAGGGACGCCCATGAGTACCCCATCCTTTTACGGCAAACACATTGGCCTTTTGCCTTTCCTTGCACCTCCGCGCAATTTCATTCGTGAATTTGCCGTCGCCGGAGTCGGCAAAAGTCATGACAACCCGCAAAGCTCTGCCGTTGGCAAACTTGTAGGGACGGGAAATGAGACTGTCCAACTGTTTCCACACCTCGTCTGAATCCGGAGACCCGGTAATATATCCGGACTGTACCCCCCAGCTCTCATAATAGTGTCCCCACCCAACAATTTCATATTGGGCATATTTATGCTGGAAGTCCACGCCGCACGTCAAAATCAGGGGGCCGCAACCAGGTTCCCCCGGCAAGTCTGCATTCTCCGGATACTTCTCTGCCCGTTTCAGCAATTCAGTTTCATCGGCGACGGTATTCCTCTCTTCCCACAAATCACCCACATCGGTATTCTTCCACACTTTGAGCCGTTCCGGATCTTTCTTTGCCTTGCAAAAATTCTGGATGATATCTCTCCACGGGCGCCAAGGTGAAGCAAAGCCTCCGAGCCAGAATGACCGGCAACGGTTATTCCGAATGGCATCGGGATTCTCCGCTTCCCAGCGGGAATCTGATTTTTTGACCTCCTGTTCTTCGCTGACTTCCCCGCATCCGGGGCATTTCCATCCAGTAACGTCAACATACCACGATTCCTTCCCTGCTATCCGTTTCGGTTTGGCCTTGAACTGGATATCATCAAAGCGCACCTCATGATATTCTCCGCACCGAGGGCAGCGCGTCTTCCACCGTTCGCGTGTGCCCTGCGTATAGAGGAATTCAATTTGAGACGCCCCCTTGATTGTGGGAGTAGAAACGGCAACGCGCTTTCGGTTGTAAAAGGTATTCTGACGGCGTTTTGCCAATTCCCAAGGTTCCCCGTCTCTGCCGGCGCTTGTTGCAAAGCGGTCAAGCTCGTCACCGATGACGTAGCGCACCGGCTGAGAAGACAAATCGCTCGCACTATTGGAGCCAACGAGGGTCAGCATACCTCCCGGAAAGGACTTTTGCAAAACGGTGGAAGTTGCTCCCCGCCCCTTCTTCTCCACGTCACGCACTTTATCACGAATCTTATCGCATGCTTTCAGCATGGGAGCCACGCGGAGACGGGAAAACGACATGGCATCTTCCTTTCTCGGTTGGACGTATAGAATGGTTCCCGGGTCCTGGTCAATAATGTAGGCAATGATATTCAATTCCAATTCCGACTTCCCCACCTGGGAAGGAGCCACAAAAACGATTTCCTCGATGTTCGGATCTGAAAAGGCACACATCGGTTCCCGCATGTAGGGGGTTCGGTCCGTCCTCCATTGACCGGCTTCTGCAGATAATCCACCAGCCAGACGGCGGTACTTGTCCGCCCACTGGTCAACGGAGAGATCCTCCGGGGGCAGCCACAAACTCACCGCTTCATTGTATAGATCTGCAAGATGTCTTTTCTCCCGGGAATTCATGATTCTTCCTCCTCTTCGTCTCCGTTGGACATCTGGTCTCCGTCTTCTTTCATGAGGTCTGAAAATCGTGAGGGGTCATACGTATGGGCGGCCAGCTCTTCAAATACCCCGAAAATGGCTTTTCGCAGAATAATCGCTGCCTCATTCGGTGAGGCTCCGGCGCAATCCACCGCGCAGCGCCCAGGAATAGCCATGAAGGCAGCCTTCGTTTCCTGGACCATTCCATTCATGAGAGTGCGAACATGTTCGGCCTTGTGAACTTCGCCACGCAATAGAGCCAGCTTGATTTCCTCAATCCGCGCCTTGGCCTTCTTGCATCGGACTTCCGCCTCAAGGCGCTGCCGTTCCAGAGAAGAAGTCTCTTGGCGGTTCTGCAGGTACTTGATGTAGGAAACGAGGGATGCTCCGAACACATATCGTTTTCCTATGGGTGTGTCCTCGGTCACAAACGCCCCGTCCGCTCGCAATGCCTGAACACGGCGGACGGAAAGGTCAAGAAGCTTGGCAAGCTTCTCAGCCGTAATGTAACCCTTCCCGGCTTCTTCGGATTTAGTGGCCTCTTCTTTCATGCTCTTTTGTAGCGGTTTCATGCCGTTTCAACATCATTTCATGCTTTTTCCCCTCTCTTCCGAAAATCGACGCATGGGGGGTGAACCAAACGACGAAAAAAAAATTGAAAAATGCGCCTTATTTGGGGTGGAGCCCAGCGCATGGAGCAACGCTGCCGGACAGTACCTTGGCCCCTCGGCCGCCGCCCCTTGACCATTCCGATTCCCATTACCGCATCAATCTGTTGAAATGATGGTAAAATCGGCTCTCCAAGTCTCGATTGAGCTTGGGCATCCATATAGCCTTGACCTTCTTGTTTGTAATGGCCTGAGGAACGGACGTGGACGCATGAACCATCGGGCGGTTGCTCTTACCAACTACGAATGCCCGATTCCTGCCATCCACAACAAATACTCTGTTCCCGTTTTTACCCTTGATGACCGCTGGCTTCCCTCTGAACGTTTCAACCGTCACCTTGTAGGGCTTGGGTACTCTACGCCGTACTCCGTTCTTACGGACCGTTATCTTTGTCCTGGGCCGTCTCTTGGGGGTAGTCTTCCACTCTGCATGCTTCCTGCCTTTGAACACTACAGCAAAGGAGGCTATCGTCGTGCCCTGGAAACTGGTACGAACATGGGCCTTTCCGGCATTTCTCCCTCTCCCTGTGTAATCGTAAGCGTAGGCTGAGCATGACGCCACTTCACTCTTTTTGATTCTGTACACACTGGCAGTAGCAGCAGAAACGGCGCCGGGCACGCGACGTTTCATGTCTCTTACCGTCAGATCATCAACCTTACGTGCCCGCTCATCCAGCATATCAAGCTGGTTCAATAAATCGCTGGCATCTATCTTGATTTCCATTATTTGGTAACGGTATAGAGTTTTGCAATCAGGGATTCCCCTTTCGGAGTCAATCTGTAATTGACGTGATGCCGTCCATCTTCCTTGCGGGTGATAAAGCCATTTCTCAACAGGGAACGGATGGAACCGAAGAATGATCCTTCATTGACCGGTACGTCTGACAGAATAGCCTTTCTGGTTACACACCCCTTCTGAATGGCGACGAGAATGAGAATATCCAGCAAAGGGGCTTTCTGCCCCGGCCTGATGGACCAAACGTTTTTCAGCAATCCAAATCCAAAATCCAATGCTCTCATGTTATCTCTCTCCTTTCAAACGGGTCATGATAAGCTCCACCAGCCCCCTATGCTGGTTATGGCGATATTCCCCCGGGTACTCCATGTTGAACTCAATTTCCAGAGCTTCCCTTACTCTGTCATCGTCAAGCTTACGAGGACGTTTGGCTATTGCATAAATCTGAGATGCAGACCTTACACCAATGATTTCCACGTCGTAAAAGTATTCCTCAAGCAATTTCCTCAATGTGGCGTGGGTGTGGAAATGCTGAATGGTCCATACCCCGGCCCGGAAGGTGGCAGAGAAGTTTTCTTTATCAAGAAATTCAATGTTCCGGCTTGGGGCGTTCGTGTATTTGTAGTCTAAAGCCTTATCCAGAAACCCTTTATTGCGCGTGCCGAGTATCAACATCCCATTCTTGGAAGCCAGGGCATTACAGGCAGTCAAGACGTAATGCTCAAACTTGGAATTGACGACTGAATTGAGAACACTATCCAAAACGACCAGATTAAATAGCCCGGATCTGGCAATGTCTCGTTCAATGAGGCGTATTTGACGGACTACTTCACGAACATCAAGCTTTTCCTCCCTCTGGAAGTGTGGCTCATAAGGTAAAATGTGATATCCCTTTCCTGCCAAAATCTGAGCATACGCACAACGCCCCGCCCCAAAATCAATAATCCGCATGTTCTTTTTCAACCTGGGAATTACATGCTGTTCATATGTCGTCGATTTGAGGTCACGTTTCCCGCCTCCGTTGAGACGGTGCATCTGGCACAGAAGCTGGTTGTAGGATTTTACGCCCAGGGAATCATAGTAATATTGTCCGTATTCAATTCCCAGCAGTTCAAGCATGTCCTGTTCGTCTTCATCGCGAATCACGTAGCAAATGACCTCACGTTTCAGTTGCTTGGAAGCAACGGCATAGTCACTATTCAGCAGCACATCCCCCCGTGTATTGCACACGATGGAACCCCATTCCCCATATTTCATGATAAGGCGGCCCATCTCAAAGACGATGGTCGCATTATCATTTTTTTCGTAGGAAAGGTGGTCTGGCTGTACAATATGGTATTGTCCTGCAGAAAGGTTTCCGAACACGCGAGCTTTGCTCTTATTGGTTTCTACGCTGTTGTGGAACAGGTTGAACCTGATTTCATCAACCTGGGTAATACCGTTGATTCTGACCGCGGGACAATGCGTCATGCCCAGGGCTATCATGGCACGTGTACGCTGGTGTCCGGCAGTCAAAATACCGTTATCTCCATTCACAATGACAGGTTTGATGACTCCGAATCTCCGGATACTCTCTTGCAATTTCAGGAATTTATCTTCTGCCAGTTTCCGGGGGTTGTAATCAGCCGGAGTCAAGGCCGCAATAGGATAGCGTTCAATGAACTCAATTCGCATACCGTTTGTCTCCCTTGTTCAACAATTCTGTGAATATCCCCATCACATTACCGTTATCATTGAGGTAACGGTCATAGAATTCCTTGAAGCGTCTGGCCTCTTCTTCGCTCAAGATAATTTTGATTGTTCCAAACTTGACAAAGTTCTGAGATGTGGAACCGGCTTCATCACGCTCAAGGTTTAAATCTTCTGGAATGTCCTCTGGGATCTCATTTAACATATCATCAATTTCACGGTCGGAAAAACCGGTCAACGTAAGAGGGAATTCACCTGATTCAGACATTTGCCGTATGAGAAGCTTCAAGGCGTCATCATCCAAGTCAGCCAATTCTGCGATATGGTTGTCGGCAATTAAATCGGCTCGTTCATGTTCTGGCGTTTCGTAGTGCTGCATCTCTACAGGCACTTCTTCTAATCCGGCCAGTTTGGCCGCCGCCAAGCGGCCATGCCCTTTGACGATCATACCGGAAAGGTCAGAAACAGTAATAGGAGCTCTCCATCCGGCCAGCCTGATAACTTCAGCCAGTCGTTCAATCTGCGTATCAGGATGACGGTTCGGATTATCCGGATTTTCCTTCAAGTCAGCTACTTTACGTATTTCATCGTAGCGACAGAATACCGGCACTCCTGATAAAATAACCCTGGCCTTTTCTTCAACATCAAGACGTTTCATACTTATGTTGAAAGGAAACTGACTATAGAGCGCAATCAAAAAATTATCAGGAATTATATTTTGAATAAATATGACGAATTTTGAAGAAAATGCTTGTTGTCCATTATCAGGTTAAACATACTTTCAATGCCGGATATGAAATTCCGGCATTAACACAAAACACGACTAAACAATGAACAACGAATACAGGTGGATTGCGACAAGCAACAACGGCAACAGCTCAACCTCCGCGGCAACCTCCATTGAAAATGCTATTGCAGCGGCCCGAGATCACTGCGTAGAGAAGGGAGAATGGATTGAAACAATCATCATTGCCGACTCAAACAAGGAAACGGTGCGGGCTTTTAAACGCGCCGGCAAAGAAAGTGAATGGATTGACTGCCTGAATGGTGACACTCCCACAAAGGAGGTTCAGCAGGCCCATGCCAAATGATGTGCAATGACGGCTCCCGGCAGCAAACTGCCCCCAGAAGCCGCCACACACAAAACGGCGACTAAACCGTTCTGCGGAGTAGTTACCCCAAGCATTTCATGAAGTCAAGAGAAACGCCGCCCTTTTTACGGGACGGCGTTTCATTATTCTTCTGACAACCTTTCGTCACATTTCCGCTGTATCTCGGATAAACTGACATTCTTTTTACGTCCAGGAGGGGGCTTACGTGTAAAAAAGGAACCATTTGAAGCTCTAAATCCTCCCTTGGACATTGCCAGATCAACCTTCCTCTTCAATACAGGATCCCGGCGAGTGTAATAGGCAAGGTTTTCTGCCGTGATTCCCGCAGCCAGACAGGCATCTTGCTTGGAGCATCCTTGCTCCATGTAAAACAGAGCCATGTTAATTCGTTCGTTGATAAGGCTTTTACTTCTTTTCATGCATATTTTCGTTGGGGTTCCAATTTGGGTCATGCAGAGCTTTCAAAGCTTCTTCAATGGATAAGCTATTTTCTGCGCTGATGGCATCCGTGGGTTCATCCTTTGACTTCGTGGCCTGTGGTGTCTTGGGCTTCCAACGTGTTTCCTTTGCCCATCGTGTGGCGTGTGTAAGCACATCATTGAACTTCTCCCAAAATCTGCTTCTGGAATCGGGCCTCCAAAACGGTTTTCCTTTCCTGTCGGAGTCCAGGTCCGAAGCATAGTAGGCTTGCAAGAGCCGGATATCTTTGGGGGTCACACTTCCCTTGCAGCTTTCCCAGGCTTCCAGAGCTATTCCCTGTTCTTGGGCAGTTGGCATCGTCTTGCTCCACACAGGATTGACCTGTAAACATGCCACAATGAACTGCCATGCCCGTGGATCTGCTGCAGGATGATTGTCAGCAATCCGAGGCCGCGAGGGAGAGGAAAAGACAGGAGGCGGTGGAGGAACATCTTCCCACGGTGTACTGTCCACCGTAGTAGTTTCTCTCCCTATATTCCTTTCCTCTCCTTTCCTTTCCTTAGCATTGCCGGGTGTAATGCAGTCCGCATTACTATCTGCATTGCGTTCTGGTATGCGTTTTGCATTACTCTCTGTATTAGAAAGGTCATTGCATTCCGTAATACCGCTTTCATCTTCTTTCTTACCCCACCGGGCTTCTGCGGCTTTCTTTCCGCCGCGCCGCAGGTTCAAAGCCTTTTCTTCTGCTTCCTGATTGTAGGCATCCACAACAAGGTTATCCCCTTCCCAATGGTAAAGGCCGGGGATGTCTTCCGGGCGGCCTTCCAGCCCAACACGAATCATCCATTGCCGGGAAGTCCAGGCCCGGCAGTCCTGTATGACTCCCCCATTGACTTGTTCAGCGCAGTAAAGGCAAATTAACGCGAACCTACCCACACACGTTTCACCATGCTCTGCCAGAGCAGACCTCATGTTGACGTATATTGCATAATATTTTAAAGCTCCTGTAGATTTAGTTGCCATAATTAAAAAAGTGTCAGTTGAGGATTATAATTCATCCAGAGCACTTCCTGACGCCGTCTACTCATGTTGGAAAGAGTGTTGCAGGATGCCTTGTTCCACCCAGGTAGCATGGAATTGTAAAGATCGTTGTCATAACCGGACAAGACCACCTTTCCTTGCAAGGTAAGCAAGACATTAAGTAATCTCCTGTGATCGTCCTCTGTGTATTCATGCGTGTATTGCCCTGTTCGCGTCCGAGTTGTGGCCAGATAAGGGGGATCAACATAATGAAGGGTACTGAGGCCGTCATGGGCCTTCAAAACGTCCAAAGCATCCCGGTTCTCGACATGAACGTGCTTCAGACGTTGTACAGCTAGCCACAGGGTTTCTGGTAAGCGGCACCAATCTGCAGCAGCGGATGGTACTCTGTTCCGGCTTACTCGTAAGCCGGAACAGCCAGTGCGATAGGAGTCGCTGGCAATCCCCATCCAAGACCGCACCAGCAAACGCCGAGCACGTTCTACACTATTACCAGCAGGAAGAACGGAGCCTCGTAGCTCATCACGGCTGTAGGGAGTCAATATAACCGCCTCAATCAACTTAGAGGAATCTGCACTTCGGAGTACGCGGAACAGATTAACAATCTCGCTATCCTTATCATTGCAGATTTCCACCGGGGCCGGTACTTTGTTGAACAGGATACCCAAACTTCCACAGAACGGTTCTACGTAGCAGGTATGGTCCGGAAAATGACGGATAATCCATGGGGCAATTCTATTTTTCGCTCCAAGATATCTAAGGACGGCTCTCATAACCACTTCACAATAGTTTGATTGTTATATCCTTTGACCCAGTGAAACCAAGCGTAGGCAATGGCGCCTCCTTCGGTTTTGGAAAAATCCCCGTTCTTGGCGCAAGTCCGCCGCTCGCTGAATACCCACACGTCCGCGGGTGGGGCCATGTCATATAGACGGCGCCGGGCCTTGCCCTCTAAAAACTGAAGGCGCAGAAGCATCCAGACATTGGCTCCATCCTTGACGCAGGCAAGCGCACGCTCGACAAATTCAAGGGCTGTGGCGTAGGGAGGATTGGTCATAATATCCACGTCTCCTATCTCGCCATCGTCGAACTCCCACAAGAAATCTTGTACGCAAGAATCAGAACATCCACGGTCAACAATGTCGGTTGCATACACTTCATGCCCCCGCTCACGCAGGACGTTGACAATATGACCCGCACCACAGGCCGGTTCCCACACACGGCGCCGAAGTGGTGCGCCTGCGTTGAGCAAGTCTCTCACCATGTCTGGATGCGTGGCGTAGTAGTCTTCCCGTTGCCGATCCTCGGTGGTGTGACTGGATGCGCCCAGCGTGGCGCCAAGGGTTCGGTTGTTGCCGGTCCAGTCTTTCATGCTGTCTCCTTTCTGAATTCAAAAGCCATTTGCCTGCCGTGGACTTCCACGGCGCCGGGCATGGAATCGGCCAATGCCTGGGCCATGTTCCGGGCCATTTTCACCTCAACGGCATTTCCAATCCATTTCCGCTGCTGGGTCTGCGTGCCGCAAAGGCGGTAGTCCTCGGGGAATCCCATGACCCGCAGACTTTCCCGGACGCTGATCGGGCGCATATAGATGTCGGCAATCCCCCGCTCCCGCATGGCTGACTTGAGTTCAAGCATGGCTGCCGTGTCTCCGGGGGCGGGCCGGTTGTAAACCGGGCAGCCCATGTAGGAATATCGGCAGGTGTCCAGGTAAAAATAATCCCTCGTCAGCAGGGTCTTCATGGGCTCGTCCACGGAATGGACAAGCCCCTTGGCCCTGGGGCGCATCATGGCGCGGATGTAGGATGCCGTAACAACTCCGTGATGGAGGTTGGTCGTGATGGTGGGAAACGGACAATCCAGGGATGCCGGGCCGCTCTGGCTGTATTGCTGGTCCAGGAACTGGCAGCGGACCACGCGGGGCTTGGGATTGGTCGTCAGCGTCGGGCACGGGGATTCCGTGCTGGCAAGCTGGCCGCCTCCGGAATAGTAGTTTGCCAGGAATACTGCCGTGACGGGGAACCGTTGCTGCTTGGTACAGAGAGTTCCGCACGGTTCGTCAATGGAGGTCGGATATCCGTTGCCGAAGTAGTTGTCCATGAAAGTTACCGTAACGGGGTACTGGTGGGGAATGGTTGTCAGAGTTCCGCAGGGGCCGTCCAGGGAAGTGTTGTGCCCCTTGCCGGAAAAGTATCTGGTCATGAACTTTCCGGCAGCCAGGTACAGGTTCTTCTGCGTACACAGGGTAACGCATGGTTTCTCCGGGGAGTGTACATGCCCCGGACCGGTCATGTAGCGGAAGACGAATTGAGGATTCGCAAACTTCCTGATTCCCTCCGTGAGCCGCCGCAGCGTATTGTCGCAAAGGGGCTTCTTCCTCGTGAAAATGGATTTTCCAAAATCGGTAAGGTCCAGAACTTCCCGGCAGGCTTTCCAGTTTTCGCGTCGGTGGGTCGGCTTCGGCCATGCCAGGGCAAAGCCGGTCCGGGCAAATTGGATAAATAAGCGGGTGCGGGACGTGTACGCCCCGAAGTCGGCGGAATTGAAGATGCGCCAACCGCCCTTGTAGCCCATCCCTTCAATGTGGGAGAACCACTCGCGGAAAGAGTCTCCTTTCCGGTCGGGATCCGGCATCAGTTGGCCGTCCTGTTCAATTAACGGCCCCCATTCGAGGAATTCGGTCACATTTTCAATTTGGATGTAGTCCGGTTCGAGAGCCTCGATATAACGGTAAAGGTGCTCTGCAAGGCTCCGACTGTCAGGATCGCGCGGCTTTCCTCCCTTCGCCCTACTGAAATTGGTACATTCGCAGGAGGCCCAAAGGACGGTTTTCGCCCACGGATACCGTGCCCGCATCGTTTCCAGCCGGGAGGCCATCGGCGCAGTGTCCAGCGTCCTGATGTCCTCGGTGTAATGGAGGGTGCGCGGGTGGTTGGCGGCATGGGAGGCAATCGCATCGGCATCGTGGTTCACGCAGGCCACGACATGCACGCCGGGGACCTGGGAAATTCCCGTCGTCACTCCGCCAGCTCCGCAAAACAGGTCAATGTACAGGAGGTTCATTCGCTTTTGTCCTCCTTTCCGTCCGCCATGGTTTTCCCCCACGGCGCCTTGACGTTTTCCAATGAGTTATGAGGATTCCTACCCGGATTTCCCCCCGCGGCGTCCGCCGCCTCTTCAAGGCCAAAAGCCGCGGCGGCCTCTTCCGGCGCTTGCAGATAGCCCAGCAAAAACAGCAGGGCATCTTCCACGGTGGCTTTCTGCTCCCGGAGGTTTTCGTAAAGCTGCTGGACGGCAGCGCCCTTGGTGTTGGCGTAGGCAATAAGCCTATAGTCATCATACAAGGTGCACAGTTCAGCGAGCATGTCGATATTACCAACAAAGGCGGAATACTTCGGCATGCACCAATCGGACCGATGCGTTCCGATGCGGTGCTTGTTGGCCTTGGCCCAGGCATCCGCTTCCGGGGTCAGCCCCGCGGCATAGGGTTTCCGCGCCGGGTCACGGGGCGGTAGGTCAAAGAGGAACTTCTTCACTCCACCTCCTTTCTTAGTTCCCAATACAGGCAACCTGCTGCACAGCGATCGCTTTTTACCCCACAATGGCGTTTCAAACACCCGTCTTTTCCAAGGCCCCATTCTTCAGGAGAGAAGTGGGCGCATTGTCCGCAGGTCCTTCTACACACTTCCTCCTTCCTTGAAACAGTGTCTTCATATTTCTCTAATTCCCATGAGTTAAGGCGTAAAAAATCCCGTGCGAAAGATAAGTTTGCAACCGCTTGCCCGTACTCAAAAAAAGCCTTCTGTCCAGGCGTCATCTTCATTCTTTTTCCTCCTGTTCTATTTCTTCTTCTGGCCGGAATTCTTTACAAGCTGGCGTATCGGAAGGCATTTCATCAAACCAATGCCCGGACTTTGTGCTGATACAGCATCCGTCAAAGCTGTCCCAATAAAGGCATTCCTCACAAGTTTTCATGCGATCCTCCTTTCCGGCAATGATGGCCCTTAATTCATCAAATACCCGCAGGCGTGTATGATTCCTTGTCGTGCAAATAAGATGTTGTGCCCATCGGGCATGCCGTTTGGTAGGGTACTCTACGCAAAAGCGGGCTATGAGTCCCTTGTGGCGTACAATTGCAGAGAGAACGCGGTATTTTCCGTCTTTGGTTCTGGCGCACGGGCAAACTTTCTGAACGATAACGTGAGGGTTCCTTTTCATTATTCATCCCCCCCTTTCTGTTTAAGTTCCCACGGCCACTTTTCCACATCATCCGAGGTGGCTATTTCCACATCTCCACGGCAGTTTTCTAGATATAGTTTCCCTCTGTCAGTATCTTTGCCGATGACGGTTAAAATATCGTCCTCAAAATCCAACTTGATATTGTCTCCCTGATTTACTCGCATAAATGGTGGGAACAGGGATATAAATTCTTCAACTTCCTTCCAAGCTTCTACCGGGGAATTTGGATGTGTTGACCATTTGCATTTGTGGCAACCAACTTCTACGAGTGTTCCATCTCGCAACACATTAAATTGCTTTAATTCTCCTTTGCACGTAGGGCATTTAATATCTTTCATTTTAGTTAAATTGAAGTTCCATTTGTTTCAATTCTCCCGCATTGGAAGAGAATTTTTCTTGTTGAAATTTAAAGAAGTCAATAATGGCTTCCCACTTTTGCCTGAACTTTTCTTCTTGTTCGGCAATAATTAAAGATGGAGTTTTCCAAGTTCCCCATTCTTTGCATCTCAATGTATCTCCATGTATGATCGTTGCCGGAATGTCCCAAAAAGCAAGATTGACATAGGCCATTTTACATGCCAAAAGTTCAATATCTACGCAGGTTATGCGTAGGCGGTCACGCACGTCTTCAAGCTCGGCCGCCATAGCAAGCGGCATCCGCGCAGAACCACAAGCAGGGTCAAGAATAGAGACTGTTTTCCCATTCTCAATCTTTCTCCGCAAATCGGCAGAGTTGACAGTTCCAGCGCACATTTGGCAAACCGAATCCGGGGTATAAAACGAACCCAAGGAACTACGGTGGCTCAAGCTTGAAAGATCCTGATGAAGAGAACCAAGAATATCGGAAAATGGATGACGTTCCATCTCATTTCCCAAAAGAATCATGGACTTCTGAATTCGGGCTATTTTCTCGTCCTGATCTTTTATGAACATAGGACGTTTTTCCCAATCTACTTTCCCTTGTGTAAGAGACGTGAACATCAAATCTACAAATTCCACAAAAAGGGTGTAGTCGTTTTCTCCATTCCACTTCCCGGATTTCAAAAAAGTCCACCAAGCGCCGTCAGTATGAAACAGCTTGTCTTCTTCATCTGCTTTCATAGTCGGGAACTCCTTTTTGTAACCATGTTTTCGCTTTCCGAATGGCTTCCTCGTATGTGGTCAATGTCCATCCATAAATTCCCCACTCTTCAGGACTTGGCATGTATTCATCACCAGCCTTTGTTCCGGCAAAGTCATTGTCAGATTTGCGCTTTCGAATAACCATGACCTCAAAATTCCGGTGTGATTCCTTTTCCTGACTGTAAATGGCAATATCTCCGATACGTGTGACAAGCGTGTAAGAATAGCCATGCTTGTTGAATTCTCGCGGTATGGTCTTCATTTGGCTGGTCTCCATTCTGCAAATTCGATGGTTATTCCGACGTTATCGCCCCAATATTTGGATGTTCGACCGTCAAAGATTTGTGCATCGTCCGTCCAAAAGCCAAGCTTGGTCATCACATCGTTGAGAGTCTTTTCCATGTTGTCCCTGTCCGGTTTGGATGTCATCGGGATCTTTCCTAAAATGCGGTTCCGCTTCGGTTCCGACTTTCGCCAGGGAAACACAAATTCCAGGTTCAGAATGATTGGTCCGGAGAGGGGACGAGGGGGGGCATAGGGCTGTAATAGAGACATGTAGTCACTAATGACCTCCGTCAACTCCGGCTTGTCGGCAAGTTTGTGAAACTTTCCTATGCGGACAATCTTCTTTGAATGGTGTGTTGTCTTCGGAGGGACGATGGGGAGGAAAATCTTCATATTTCGCCTCCTTCCTCATTTTCATCTTCATCAAAATTGAATTCCGGCTGGCAATCATCCGGAAGGAGGGCAACACCTTCTCCCTTCACTTTGATGCTTCCGCTCATGCTGGCATCGGCCCGGAATTTCTGATAATCCACTTTTACAGAAAAACTTAAGGACAGGGGCACTAACGCTTCTATGGCTTCCTGTCGGATTTTGTCGTACTTCTTGAGGTTGCAGGATTCCACGATAGCGCAGGCTACGGCATCAATCTCTCCTTTCAGCTTCTCCATGTGGGGATCTTTTGGAACACTCTCGCACGCCGTCAGGATGGAAGGACGAACCTGCAGAGGGGCGTAACGGGCGGCTAGTTTCCCCTTGGCCGTGTAAACGCGTCGGTCAGGATGCTGGCAGACGTTTTCCCAGGCCCCGGAAAAATTGGTGAAGGCCAGAATATTTTCTCCCATAGAAGGGACCAGATAGACTTTTTTTATTTTTTGCATAATATTGTTAGTTAATGTTTAATTTATGAATTCAAATGACATCCTCATGCGGCCTTCTTCCCTTCGGAAAGGATAGGCATGATGCGCTTATAAACGTCCGCGTAATAAATGATAAACCGTTCAAGGGCATCTTGTAGCGTGTCGGTATAGCTGTCTCTCTCCACCCGTAAAATCAGGGGTTTGAGACGCCGGCAGTAGCTCATGAAGTACCAGTACGGGAGTCCAGTCACAATCATGGAGCCGTGTACCTGCGCCTTGTATGCATCTGGCAATACGCCGTTCAACAGATATATCGCGTGATTCTTGGAAAGGGGGCATTTCAGCTCAACCCCTGCCGCGTACTGGCCATTGATTTTGATCATGCCGTCAGGGGAGCACCCCACCAGTTCGTTATCCTGAACGATGAATCCCACCTGCTCCACGTCCAGCCCCATGATGCGGCTGAATTCTTCCCGTGCTTCCGGTTCCAGTTCTTCCCCGCGGTCCGTGTGGCGGTTTCCTTCCCACTGTATTTCGTCGGGACGGATGCGGCTGCAACACATTTCAATTGCAAGTTCTCGCCATTGGGAAGAGTCTTTTCCCGAGGGAGTTAAAACCCGGTGAAAATTGCTGGCTGTCAGACGGCCGGCACGGGCACGGAACCAAGCTTCCGAACGTTGTTCCATGGAGGGCCAGATTTTCATTTCTCACCTCCTGCCGCTTCGCATTCTTTCCATGCTTTGTTGACTGCGTTGGCAAAATAGGCCACACGGCACTTGTTGGCAGTATGAATGAGCTTCTCACGGGCCTCCCTGAGCTGGGCAAACACATCAAAAACAGCATCCTTGAATTGTCTCCATTCTTCTTCTTCACCAACCGGGGCCGGGGAATGAGCGGGGGACGAGGCTTGAATCGGTTCCGGATCCGGCTCAAATGCGGTCATGTTGATGGGGGCGGGGACCGGAGGGACAGGAGGCTTGCCCTGCTCCTTCAGTTCCGTTTTTGCCTGTTCGGCCTCTTCCCGTGCCTTCCGGGCCTCTTCTTCCAGTCTGGCCCGTTCCCTGGCGGCTGTGGCAGCATCTTGGCGGCGGTGTAATTCGGCCTCTACATAGACCGTTGACTTCGTTTCAAGTTCGTCCCCATCCAGGACAAGATTTGCGCCGCAGGTATCAATGAATTCGCTGATGATTTCGCGATTGGTGGTGATGGTACTGTTCACCCAGGATACTGCCGCATCTAAAGCAGCTTCAATGCTTTTAATGGTGCGCTTTCCTTTGATGGCTTCCGCCATCACTCCGCCAAATTCTTTCTTGCGAAGACGCGGCGCGCATTCCAGACGGGCAAGGGCGTCATTGACAAGGTTGTTGCGGATTTTCTCTTTCTCCCCGGCGATCTTCTTTTCCAGGGCAAGCCGTGCTTTTCGGATTTCTTCGCTGGATGAATCCAGCGCGGCAAAGAATTCATGGAGGCTCTCGGCATCCTTCAGGGCTTTTTCCTTGGCAGCCTTAACGGTATCTTCCGCGCCCTTGAGCATTTTGACGTTTTGTTCAGCCAATCCGAATTCTTCATCGGTTTCGGGGGTGAGTTTGATGCTGTCCAGGACGGTTTTGACGGAGGCGCGGAATTCGGCCAGATTGGAAGAGAGCACTTCGCCTTTGGCGCTCACATTCAAGGGGATGATTTCAAGTTGTTCGCTCATGGCGTTTAAAGGAGGTTTGGGGTGGAGGGTTCAGAGGCGGGAGCCGGAGCAGGTTCAGGCGTCGGAGCCGGGTCTTGACGGTCCAGCGGGTAGTCATCCATGCCGGGGTCATCTTCCGGCACGACGGCGCCGTCAATGACGACGCCGTCGTCGATTTTGACGACACGCCCCGTTTCCGCGGCATGGGAGACTTCAATGGCATTCTGGACCTCCACGCTCTTAGGCATGTATTTGAGTATCTGCAATAAAACGACTTTCCTGGCATACATTTCCAGATACTTATAGGAGTAATGCTCTTCTCCTATTTCGTTATGCTCATCACGGTAGCGCATGATTCTCTGTAACGGCCATGCTTCAATGACAGGGGTTCCAGCACCATTGACTTTTCCACAGGCATATGCCCATGTTATTTTGTCCGTCTCTCCGTAATTTTCTCCGGGGACATGGCGCAAAACCGGGTACATCCCAAGTTCAAATTGGAATTGGTCTCCTTCATAGACACAACCGGTCCACGCGGTGGCCCGGCCTGTATTATTAAGCAACCCGACAATACCTTGCCAACCTGGGACAAAGATGCATCTTCCATTATCAGGGATTAAATATCCCTGGCCTCCAACACCGGGTTCAAGGCCCAACTGAGATGCAATGACTAGGCAGGACAGAATACTTGCAGGGGTACATCTCTGCAGCATTGAATTATTGGAAAAACAAGTTACTGCAAGGCTGATCATGCGTTCCGGGGTAATGTGGGATGGAAGTACGTCAGCAATCTCCTTTTTCGATTTGAGAAGGTATTCGGCAAGTTCCTTGGGGGTAGAAATGACAATGGAGGCTCCTTTCTCTTGCCTATCCGGATGTCTTGTATTATTGGTTTTCACGTTATTATTACTCTATTCGCGGGTTTAGTAACGGGCTGGGGATCGGTGGCCGCCGACCCCAGCCATTTTTTATTGAGATTCTCCTACTGCTTGGACATCTTTCCCATTACGCCGATAACCCCACTTAACTCTCTTTTGATCTGCATTCTATTGGCATGCTCAAGTGCAAATTTAACGCCCTGCGAAACATCTTCAGGATTTCCTGAAAAACATCTATTTGAGGCTAACATATACCCTCGAGCAGCTATCCATTCAATTACATCAGGACCGCTCATTTGCATTGCAGCGTCATTGGTAGAATTGTGCTTAAAACAGTTATCATCTTTTCGAATGATAAGGTGCATTAAGATAGGAGATTCGCACTTCTCCACTAGATCGCGTAAATTAAGAAAAGCCTTTTCTATCATTTCCGCCGTGGGAACTTGTTCAGCGGTGGGGTTGCAGCAGTCTTCTTCCGGCGTGCCGTTTTGCGTATGATTATCTTCGGTTGTATTGTCCATTGTATTGTTTTTCTGTTTGTTATTACTTTCTCCAATCCGTGGAGAGCGGAACGGTTTGATAAACCGTCAAAAACTTGCGCGCCAAACGAACCAAGCAATGGTTCCGATTCCCACCAACAACGCAGAGAAAACCAGGCTTTGGACAATTCCGCGGGCGGGCCTCATGGGGTCTTCTTCGCAATAGGATTCGCCGTAGAATCCATCTATTTTGACGTGTGTTTTTTGTGGGGAAAGATTGCACTCAAACCGAGTTTTAGGGTTCAGCGCCTTGTAGGGAGATTTATATTTTTTCTTCATGACTGATTTGTGATTAAGATCATTCGTCTCGGTGACCGTCCGGGTTGGAAGATCCTTTAAGAGGTCCGGGCCATTCAAAGAGGTCTTCTTCCAAATCGCTGACCTGTTCGCGCAAACTCTCTAAATAATCGGTTGCCTGTTCGTGGTTCATCCATTGCTCATTCAGCCAGATTCGCCCCATCTCTTCATCGAAATCGTTATTCATACCGCTTTATTATCTGATGGTTAAAATATAATCTTGGAAGCTGCCTTGCTTTTCGTCTTTCCAAATTCCTTTGATGCAAGCCATGACTTTATAGCTATTCGGGAAAACTGAATCTTCCTGGCAGATAAACGGCGGTGTGGCAGCCCTTGCTTCCGAACCATATAAGCGACGGAATTTTGTGTTCTGAATGTTTTGGGGAACTCTTTCACAAGATCCGCGCTGGTCAAAATGTCTGTTTCTTCGTACATAATCAAATAGCGGGCTTGGAGGCCATAGAGGCGGCCACAATGGGTTTCACAAAGTTCAATGTGTTTCTGTTTACATATCCCTTCCAGCAGCCCTCAGATGGAGCCCAACGGAATCCGGAAGACTTCAAGTTCTGCCGTGTCTCTAAATCCGGTTTATCAGGATAAAAGATTTTCACCCGATTCTCGGAATGGGATATCTCTACGGAGATATCATCCTGGCACGCAAATTCTTGGTCTTGGGTTTCCTTGGCGCGTTTCAACTTCGCCAAACGTTCCCGGCATCTTTTGATGTTGGCGTTGTTGTTGCTCATTTCATAAGCCTGATACCCCTTCCGAAATTGGCCCCTGTTAGGATTTTCCGTTAAAAGGAGGGTTATTTCCTTGAGTGATAACTTCGGGAATTCCTTGCTGATTTCCTCTCTGGCCTGATTGTCATTTCCCTTCGCCTTCCGGATAATGGCATTCACTCTTTTCATGCGTTCCTGAATGGCTTCCATCTTCTTGATTTTTGCCTCCATGCGGATAACGGCATCATCATCCTCAGTCCTGATAGCTGTACTTTTTCGTATTCCCCAATGACGCTTGAAGCAGGCCATTCGATTTGCGGGATATTTGATATATTCGACTCTCCATTTCTGTTCTGATTGGAGACGCTTCTCATTCTGTCGAACAGGGAAATTGGAACGTCCAACAACTGCGGAAGATGCCGTCCGAGAAATAGCCCTCAACAAAATGTTTGCACGTTCAAGATAACCGGCACGGAACTCTTCAAAAAATTCATCTACTTCTTCCATGCGTTCAGGATGCCCTTCAGCCAACGCATATAATTCATCGCGGAATTTGATGACTTCCTGAGCATACGCTTTCCTAAATTCCTCTCCTCTTTTTTCAGGATCCCAGCTTGCAGCCTGGTATGCGTCGCGAGCAAACCCGGGCACAATATCATTCATGTAAGAATGAAAATCACTCATGCTTCTACCTCCTCCTTCTTCTTGGCGTTGATGTTCCGGGTAACGTTCTTTTTGCCACGGGCAACGGTTTCCACAATGAGAGCCAAGGCATCTTGTGGAGTGATATTTTTTTCGGCGGCGACGCTAAGTACAAACGCGTTTGCTTCGTTGCTTCGCTGGCTTGCTTCGTATGGGACTATTTCTTTTTTCGGTTGCATGCCCCGACTATGTAGATTTTTTGACCACGAGTCAATACATTTGTGGTCTTTTTATCCACGATTATTCTCAAATGTCTTGCTATATGTTGATTTTTAGGCTACACTGCACCCATGCATGAGATGGCAGACGACAAAATCAGAGAAAAAGTCAGAGCATGGCTCAAAGACAATAAATATACTCAAGAAAAACTTGCGAAAAAACTAGGTTTGAAAGGACAATCACTCAGAGCACAAATGAGTAAGAAGCCTATTTCTGCAAAAACAAAACTGGCTCTTATGAACCTAATTCCACAAATATTTTGTAATGAGCATCAAGAATTAGAAGATCTTCCATTTGTGGAAAATCTCGGAAAGATGTTTATTACCCTTGAACCCAATATTCAGGATTTAGTCCACCAAGAAGCATATAGACTGGGACTGACTGTTACGGCTTATTGTTCCCTGGCTGTGGAATATGCCGCCTCCAACGAAGAAATGAGAACTGAAATTACCTCTCTTCACGTGAGTAAAAAGAAAAGTCATTCCTTCAACACAGATATCACCTCGCCCGTCGTTATCGGAGAAGGAAATGCTCCGAGCAGCAATCCGCTGCATCAGACGACTACTACCCAAGGGGAAGATCATTAACTTACTGGATTGGTAACTCCACCCCTCTCTGCTTTGCATCATAAGCAGAGAGGGGCTTTTTATTTGAAATCCGGCATAATATTCTGATACATTTTGGGAGTTGCTACGCTATATCTCATGAATGATCAGTATTCTAACAAGGCAAGTAAAATATCTCTCTTTTTAGGTATTTCCTCCATCCCTCTTTTACCCTTTTTGATTCCTTCCATAGCTGGACTCATTTGCGGAATCAAAGGCATCAAGAAAGCAAATCAACAAGCAGGATACGGAAAAGTACCATCTTTGATCGGACTTATTCTATCAAGTCTTTCCCTCTTTGGGTTCATGCTGATCATTCCCATTATGATTTTTATGGACTCTGTGAGTCCCCTTGCAAAGACGATCAACAAAGGGGTGACACATGAAAATGAAAATAGAAGCCATCAACAAAACCAGCTCCAAGAAACAACTCAAATCTCAACAATATATGATAAAAAGAATTCCGAAATAAATAATTCCCAATTCGATTTTTCAGAACAAGATCAAAAATCTGCACGATATTGGCAGGTTAAACTAGGTATTTATACAAAAAGCGATATTATGAGCCTTCATATTTCCGAGGAAGAACGTAAAGAACTTCTTAAAATTCATGAAGAAACTAAATCTGAAAAGATAAAAGAACTAAATCGTCAAGAGGAAAAGCGTGTAAACAAAGAAGAGGATAAGAAAGCATTTGAAGAAAAGCTTTCACGAATGACTCCCGATGAAAAAGCCAATTACATCTTTGCCAAACTGAAAAAGGGATATTCTGCGATCATTGAAATTGCCATCAAAGAAAACATGCATGATCCTGACACGTTTGAGTTCGTCTCTTTTACAGGGCAACCTCTAAAAGTTGAGTCTGGCCGGACAGACATAAAAGTCATTTACAAATTCAGAGGGAAAAACGCCCTTGGAGCCAAAGTCCTCAACTCTCTGGAATGCAAAATCAATACCGACACAGGAGCACTCTACGACATCCAAAATCCCAAAGCAGGAGAATGAACCTTCTCCACAAAAAAGCCCCGCTCATATTTCATGAGCGGGGCTGTCCCAATTTTTCAAATTCACCTGGGGATTTGATCCATGACGATAAAATCCTTTTTCCCCACATACTCCCTCCGGGTACCCGGATCTCCATATCCGTCCCGGAAACGTACTTCCAGTTCGTATATTTTTCCGCTGGCCAGAGGTTGTAAATAGGTCAGCAGCAGGTACACATCCTTGACGGGCACTTCATGCTTCTCTCCGGGGTTCAGGGTAATAAAGCGCATAAGATCCGCGACACGTTCCATTTGATAGGAGGGAAGATACCATGCCGTTGGCCTTTCTCCCTTCTTTCCGTTTCCCTGACTCCAAATCTTGATGATGATATTCGGCCCGCGTTCCTTGAGAGGATAGAAGTCGTCGAAAAGACGCACAGCCTTTTCTCCCTTGTTGGCAAACACCAGCTTGAAGTCCGGAAAAGCGGCTCTTGGATCGAACGAAGTCTTTTCCATCACCACGGAACATTCAATCCCATTGTCCGCCTTGTCCCCCCATGCGGGAGCATGGAGGGACAGGCTGGCCAGAAGTCCTAAAATCTGGAAGATTTTTTTCATTACAGCACGAGTTTAGTCGCCGCCCGGAGAGTCCCCAGGAAACAATTCTTACCCTGCTGATTATAGTAGCGCGTTTCCAGTTCACAAGAACATTGTTTCCAGTCTTCCAACTCGACGTTATCCAGACAAACCGGAATTGTCACATGGTATTCCTCTCCGGGTGCAAGCTCCCGGTAGTTCAATGCACGATGAAACGTCATTGTTCCCATCTTACGATCAAGAACACGAACGTCTCCCCGTTCGGTTCCCAGAATCGTCATGAAGAAGAAATCGGACGTTTCGTCGTCGATTTCGTCCAGAATCCGGACAGGCAGACTTCCCTCGTTGCGGAAACAGACTGTAATTTCTCCCTGCATGAACCTGGATGTGTCAGCAATGGAGAGCTTCAGGGATGTTGATTCCTCCGCAACTGCCCTGCTCCGTGTTTTCCCCTCGTTGACCGGCGGCAGGAAGCAAGGAGGCTCAATCGTGCCGGGTTGAGTAATATCCGCAGAAACGTTCCATCCATTGGTTAACGCCTGTTCTATAACCTGAAGGGTAGCATTATTCAGGACTTGTTGTCCGGCACAATAGGGGCGGTCGTTGGCGCCGTCCGGCAAACGCATCACATAATCTTTAACTTCGAGCCATAAAATATCTTTCCACGTTTGGACAGCCTTATTCATAGCTTCTATGGCGTCATCCATCTCCGGCTTTTCAGTACAGGAAACACTCTGCTTTTCCAATTCTTCCTGTATTTTTAATTCCTTCCAGTAGTATTTGTAAGCATCTTCCCATTGCCGGCGGTGGTGTTGTTCGTGCGCGAGCGAGGCGGCCTGAGTATGCCACTTCCACACTCCTGCACGAGATTGATAGCCGTTCATGCAGTCAACCGCTTCGATGGCCTCAGCCTCGGAAACGGGAGGGTTGGCCAAAGCATCTCTGTAAGAGTCAGTTTTCAGAGAAATCTTGGAACCACAAGTAACGAGCTGAAGGCGCAACCTCCATACATTGGCGGCCTCATCCTTGCAGGCGGTAACATAGAAATTTGGAGGCGTGCCCGTTGTTTCACTTCTATCCAGACTGTTGTCAATCGTAAATTCCGGGTGGTCCCATTGGATTTCGACTTGTTGAGAAGGTTCACATGTAATGGAAGCCTCCCGTTCAATCGTCCAAAGCTTGATTTTGGGAGATGCTGAAAATTCACGGTTCATGGTGGAGTTTCCCTGGTACTTCCCTTCCATAATAGGTTTGGTATCCATGGTAACGTTGAATGCAATGGCATTGTTGCTGACGGGCTTGTAAGCGTGATTGCTGTATATCAAAGAAACCTTGTAGTACCCGGCTTTCAGATATCTTGAACCCGTTTCCAGAGACAATTTCCCATTGGGCGGATCTCCTTTTTTCCCGCAGAGAAGTTCTCCTGCAAGGCTGAGGTACCCCTCATCGTCGGCTTCTACACCGAAATAATACAAGCTGTCATGCTCCACCTTGATGAACATTTCGGGAGCTCCGGCACAGGTGGCATAATCCGAGGGAGTTCCGTCAAAGCCATATATCATTTCATCAACGCCGAGCGTCTTGCTGATAAGAGGCTCATACCCTTGATAAATACAGACGGGATTAACTGCCTTGTTGATTGGTATGTAATTATTCATTGCTATTGTTTGCTGTTTACTTTTTGGAAAGACTGAATCCTCAGTCTTCCAGTATCCTGCCGATGTTCCATTGAACATATCAACACGTTTAACGCGTAGTTCACCCCACATTCGCCACGTAGGGGAAGGTTAGAACAACACGATAATCAAGCGAAAAATAAAGGGTATGAAAGGGGTACAAAAAGTATAACCATTGATTATCAATAGCCAAAAACTGAATTCTCTTCATTCGGGACGAAGAGGTCGCAGGTTCGAATCCTGTCAGCTCGACCATATTTTCCCATTGCAAGACCTTGTAATTCATTCATGTTACAAGGTCTTTCTCTTTTTCGACTTGTGTATTCCGCGACCTTGTTGATAAACTTTCTTGCCCCCGTACTTTTACTTGAACACCAGCTTGAGCCCTCTCTCCTGCGGTTCCATGCACAACAGCATTATCTTGTTCGTACGGAGAGATATGCACAGGAAAAGCGGCCTAACCATTCCGGAAATTTAATAGACCCCGACGCTCTGACGACTTGCGACATGGCTTTTATTCAAGGCCAGGCATCTGGCATGGGACTTTATCAGTCATCCGTCAAATTCCCATTGCCCAGAGCCTGCTTCTTTTTCTAAAATACAGGTAATGAGTGAATACTTCCTGAAACTCCCCGGCGATTCCCAGCCGAGAGCCTATTCCGAATATGAAGTCCGTGAATTTCTGGGACAGGGCGTGATCGACTCAACAACGCTCACCTGGAAACAGGGCATGGATGGATGGCAGCCTGTGGACCAGGTTCTGCCGTCAATGTCCCCCGTCCGGAAAGAATTGCAGGAGGCAGAGGAGGAAAACCAGCCAGCGGAACAGGAATACCGTTTGCGTTATCCTCTGGCCGGGCTTGCCAAATTATCCATCCTGGCGTGCTTCGTGCTGCTGCCTTTCATGCTCTGGAGCAGCTGGATTGTTTTCTCCAACAACGTCACCAATTATGAGGAAATCCAGATGCTCATCCAGCAGAACATGGCTCACCTGCCGTCCTTCGCGGTTCCGCTGGTTTTCCTTTTCAGCATCCTGTTCATTCCTTCCCTGCTCATCCAGTTGATCTGGCTGTACCGGGCATCCGCCAATGTCCAGGGCTTCCAAATTCCGGGGCTGCGGTTCACGCCATTCCTGAGCGTCCTCCTGAGCTGCATGCCGGTAGTCGGCATGGTGCTCAATGCCCTGATCCTTCAGGAATTATACCGGGCTTCAAAGAATCCGGCGGCATGGATGCTGCAAGCCCCCTCCCGGTCGCTGCGGCTGTATCTGCTCGTTACCACGGCTTTGACCCTGTGCGCGCTCTTCCCCTTTGGGGCGGAACATTACCTAACGGCATTTCTGGTGATCGGCTCGCTGATGACGGCGGCCAGCATTCTGTGGCTGGTCTGCGTCCTGCAAATCACCAGGAAGCAGCAGGAGCTGGTTTCCAAAAATCCGGACACACGCTCCTGACGGGGAAAACGCCGGGGTCAGCGGTCTCCCTTTTCCTCCGTGTCCGGACGGTCATCCGGAAGGATTTTATCCAGCGCTTCCATACTATTGTCCTTGTACAGGTTCTCCAGCAGCTTTTCCCATCCCGCCGCCATTTGAACCTGTTTCAGGGCAATAACGGGATCAGGCATCATCATTTCCGGGGAGGGAGCGTATTGTTTCAATACTTCATCCGGATTGATCCGGTTGAACGTCGTTTTTCCATAGCCCGGCATTCCCGCTTCATGGGCGATGGATTCAATCATCTCAAAATGCAGATGCGCCAGATAGTTGCCGTGCGCCGTTCCGACCGTGCCGATCTGCTCTCCGCGCCCCACCAGTGCCCCCAAAGGAATGTCGCTGACGGTTTTCAAATGAGCGTACAGGCTCTGCACAAAACGCCCGTCCGGCAGGCGGTGGAGCAGGACGACGACATTGCCCCAGTCCGGCGAAGGCTCTCCCGCATAAATCAACAGCCCGCGTCCGGCGGCCCTCACGGGCAGTCCCTCATCCGTGTTCTCGCCACCAATCCCATTCAAATCCTGTCCGGTATGCCGCCCTCCACGGGCGGCATTCATATCACCCAGTCCCTGGGCAACATAGGTAAAGGCGCCGTTTTCATCTCCGAGAGGGGACGTGAACGCATCCGCCAGCGGAGCCTTTGCCAGCTCCTGGGGCGTCAGCAAAATCATCCGGTAATCCACAGGCACCGGAGCAGACCGGGGAACATCCTCATCATAAATATTATGGCGCATCCCGGCATCCGGAGAGGCGGCATGGCTGGTTTTATACCAGGCAAACGCCGTAATCAGGATGCAGGCCGTTCCCAGAAGGCCCAGAATGACGCGGGATGTCGTCTTGTCTATCATCGTGCCGACTTTATATCCAATGAGCCGGATTTACAATCACAAGATGGTCAGTCCAGCGTCTCCGGAAACTTTTCCGTCCACAATTCGCGCGCCGCACGGATATCCTCCGCGGAAGCGCGTCCGGAGAGTTCCCAGACGAGCGGAACTCCATGCGGGAAAAAAGGCAGCAGGCGTTCAAACGGCACTCCGCCGCCCAGCAGGGGAACCTGGTGGTCCCGCGACGGCCACTTGACGTCGTTTACATGCCCACCTATCAAATGGGAAGACATCCTGCGGAGAAATTGTTCATGATTCAATATAAGGAGATTGTGCTTCCTTTGAATATGACCGAAGTCATGCCAGTACCCGATGAAGGGATTTTCCCCAAATTCCTGCATCAGCAGGCCCATTTCATCCTCGCTGGGAACCTGTTCATAATGGCTGCGCCCTTCAATGCCCAGCTTTACGCCAAGTTCCGCAGCATGGGGCAGAAGCTGCCGGATGGCCTCACGGGCACGTTCCAGATAAACGGGAGCAAGCCGGTTGCGGCGGCGCACAAACTCCCCCTTGGTTCCGGCAAATGACTCCGTTTCCACCATTCCCTGACGCGCCAGGCTCTGCAAATGAGCCGTATCCGTACGCTTCACCAGAGGTTCCACCGTCCCCATGTGCAGCACAATGTATCCGGCGCCCAGGGCGGCCCCCTGCTCCATGGATTTTTTCGTCAGCTCAATCGCCTTGGCGCGCACCTGCAGCAAATCTGCGGTAAACGGCCTACTGTCCGGAGCGTCCCCCACCTCGTCGATGGGTGCCGGGAAATAATTATGGACCCCGGCCACCTGAACCTTTCCGGCTTCCATCGCCCTCATGATGCCGGGCAGAAGGGAAAGCTTGATGCCGTGGGAAAGTTCCACATGGTCAAATCCCAGGGAGAGGATTTCATCAATCATCTCTTCCCCGTCCTGATGGCGGTGGGAGTTCCAGCATGTAGAAAATACCAGCATAGGCAACGGTCAACTGTTATGAACTGATGGAGCCGGGTTCCGTATAGGAATCCTTCATCCATTCCCTGACGGCGGCAGTCATGCTGCCGGCCACATCCGCTCGCGGTTTGACGAAGGCCGGGACAAACCACGGGAACGCCCCCACCAGGTCATGAATCACCACCACGTCCCCGTCACACGTATGCGCGCCGGAACCGATGCCCAGCGTGGGAATGGGGGAATGCACGGTAATCTGGCGGGCCGCATGAGGCGTCACGCCCTCCACGACCACAGCGCAGGCACCCGCCTCCGCCACGGCTTCCACATCCTTCACCAGGGCTTCCTCCTCAGCGGAGGATTTCCCTTTGATTTTATATCCGCCTTCCTCCAGCACCTTTTGCGGCAAGAGGCCGATATGCCCTACCACGGGAATGCCGGCATCCACAATGGCACGTATCTTTTCCGCCTGGGCGGCTCCCCCCTCCAGCTTGACGGCGTCCGCTCCGGCCTGGAACAGCCTCCTTGCAGACTGCACGGCCTGCTCCACCGTATCATAGGTATGAATGGGCATATCTCCCACCAGCAGGGCATTCTTCACGCCGCGCGCCGTGGCTTCCACATGGTGAATCATGTGGTCCAGCGTCACATGGGTGGTATCCGGAAACCCCAGAAGCACCATTCCCACGGAATCGCCTACCAGCACAATATCCACGCCGGCCTCATCCAGAAGGCGGCCCGTAGGGTAGTCATAAGCAGTCACCAGCGTCACGTGCCGCCTGTTCTTGCAGGCGCGGATGCGTTCCGCTTTTTCAAGAGATTGATTCATGATGTTCTATAAACATGCAGTTACCAGCGTTCCGATACCAGGAGCGGGTCAGCCTCATCCGTATCCAGTTCCGCCAGCAGGCAGGAAACCGTTTTAGCCTGGCGGGGCAGAATGAGGTCCGACCTGATGTCGGAAAGAGGCTTCAAGACAAATTTTCTCAAATGAGCCCTGGGATGGGGGAGAATCAGGCGGGGCGGATCGTTGACCACCATGTCCCCCGCGTAAATGATGTCCACGTCCGCCGTACGGGGTTCGCAGCGGATTCCGGAGCGGATGCGTCCCAGGGCGCGTTCTATGCCCTGGCAATGCACCAGCAGTTCTTCCACCGTACCGGGCCAGGTGAACTCCACCACGGCATTCAAATAATCATCCGCGCCATGCGGACATCCCTGCGGACTGGTAGCATACAGGGAGGATTGCAGGAAAGGATCGTCGGACAGGCTCATCTTCAGCAGATGGTCCCTGGCCTGAACCATCAGGCTGTTTTTGTCCCCCATATTGGATCCCAGTGCGATGCCGGCTCTCTTCATCAGCAAAAAAGGCATCATGGCCGTTCCGGGAAAGGGGGACGGCCATGATGCGGAAAAATTATAATTGGGAAAGGCCCAGAACGTCTTCCATGGTATACAGCCCCGGTTCCCTGCCCTGCAGCCAGAGAGCTGCACGGACCGCTCCGGAGGCAAACGTCATGCGGCTGGATGCCTTGTGGGTAAGCTCCAAACGTTCTCCGTCAGAGGCAAACACCACGGTATGGTCTCCTACTACATCCCCTCCGCGCAGGGAATGCATGCCTATTTCATTGGCGGGACGGGGACCCACCAGGCCTTCGCGGCCAAAAACCACGCTGTCTTCATAATTCCTGCCAATGGCGCCGGACAGGATTTCCGCCAGCGTCCGGGCCGTGCCGGAAGGAGCGTCAATCTTGTGGCGGTGATGCATTTCCATCACCTCAATGTCGCAGCTGCCGCCCAGGATCTGGGCCGCCTTGCGCGTCAGCCAGAACAGGGCGTTCACTCCTGCGGAATAGTTGGACGCGAATACGATCGGGATGGATGCGGCTGCATCCATAATCTCCTGACGTTCCAGCTCCGTATGCCCCGTGGTGCCTATCACCAGGGGCTTGTTATTGGCTACGGCTTCCGCCAGCAGGGTGCTGGTGAAAGCATGGTGGGAAAAATCAATGGCGACGTCGCATTTGGCGAGAGCCGGATAAAGTTCCTGCCCCTGGTCGTACGTGGCGCCCACGCAGGTGTCCGGATTCTGCGTCACCGCCTCCTGGACAGCCTGGCCCATGCGGCCCGAAATGCCTGTAACAAGAATGGAAATCATATAGTTGAGATATCAAAGAACGTTGAAACGTTGAAGAAGCGCGGAAAGCTGGGCTTCCTTTTCTTCCGGCAAAGGAACCAGCGGAAGCCGCACGCCGGGCTGGATATCCCCCCTCAGCGCCAGCGCCGCCTTGATCGGGACGGGGTTGGAATCCAGTGTCATGAGGCCCTTCATCAGTGGATAAAATGTTTTCTGGAGGGAAAGCATTTCACCCATATTCTGATCCAGGCCGGCTTTCACGATGGAATTCATGATTCCGGGAACCAGATTGGACGTTACGGAAACCAAGCCACTGGCGCCACAGGCCATAAAGGGAACCGTCAGGCCATCATCACCGCACAGGACGGTAAAATCTTCCGGAACCACCTGCATCAGCTGGTTCACGCGGTCCACGCTGCCGCCGGCCTCTTTCACGCAAATAATGTGGGGACAGTCCTTTGCCAGGCGTCCCACCGTCTCCACGCTGATTTCAATACCGCAACGGCCCGGGATGCTGTACAGCATGATCGGCAGGCGGGTGGCGTCCGCAATGGCCTTGAAATGGGCATAAACGCCATCCTGGGAGGGCTTGTTGTAATAAGGGCACACCTGAAGCGTTCCGTCCACGCCCATCTTCTCCGCCTCCTGGGTCATATGGATGGCCTCCGCGGTAGAATTGGCCCCCGTACCTGCAACTACCTGAATGCGGCCTGCCGCGCTCTCCACGGCCAGTTCAATCACCCTCAAGTGTTCTTTTACAGTCAAGGTGGGGGATTCACCCGTGGTGCCGACGGCCACAATGCCGGCCACGCCGGCAGCCACCTGGGCTTCCACAAGCATTCTAAAAGCCTCTTCATCGACCCGATTGCCGACAAACGGAGTCACAATTGCTGTATAAAGACCTTGAAACTTCATAACCTTACTTGGAAATATACTATATTAACAGACACTTTTTGTCACGACAGAATACAGAAATATGGCATGCCTGTCAGGCATCCCGGAATACCGTCCGGGAACAGACGGAACAAAATTCCAGACAGGAGTTGAACAAGGAAAGGGATGCTTCCGTCCTCATGCCGGGCTTCCAAGCGGCTTTTCTTCCATTGACAACGATGTATTCACGGTGAATATGACGCCCTTCCCTCCCGCACAGAAATAACGCCGCCGCACACGCGGAGGAAGCCAGCCTGGACTGGGAGACGTGCCGAAATACCGGACGGTGAATCACAACCTGGTTTATCCGGACGTCCTTCCTATTCAGACAATTCTCCAACCCTGCGGCATCTTCCTTCCAACATTGTTCCCTCCATCTTACCTTTCTTCCGGAACGGGAGACCATATTCACGACCATGGCGCCGGAAACAAAAACGTGCTCAAGCAGAATGGACAGGCGACTGCGTGCGGAACAATTCAGGCCCTGCACCTCAACCGCGGCATCCTCACAGTTGATCAAATAATCGACTCGTCCATAGAGGGTATGTACCAGCCCTGCGAAGGAAGCCAGATCCGGAGGATGGCCCAGACAGCCCGACATGCCAAAGTGATTGCCCCCTGGCAGACAGTCCACCACGCGGGAAGACTCTTCACCGGCTTCATGCAGCATGGCAACCACAGATCCCCGGCACGCAAACGCCTTGGCGGCGAGGTATCCTATGTTGCCGGCGTTCCCCAGGATGACCGCAACGGGCTTCTGAATGATATGGGATTTCATACGCCGCCATTTTTGATGGAAGAACGGGTGCCGTCAATAGCAGGGATATCCTTAAACCGTTAAGAAAGAAAGAGGGATAGTTAAGGAAATGTTACGTAAGGTAAGAACTCTATTACGACAGGGATAGCCGTCCTCCTTGGTTGCCTCATCCTCCTTCAGTTCCACTTAGCCGGAGTAGAGGAAGAGAAGGAGATTCAAGATTTTCCATCAAGAAAAGAACAAGCCCCGCCAGTTGAGGAACTGGCGGG